>JAESGL010000099.1_pt1 | contig 137256 bp, 144 predicted proteins | sample 9269711 | NCBI WGS metagenome assembly JAESGL01 (sample SAMN14515918, study PRJNA621676) | algae metagenome | isolation source: Kastovskya adunca ATA6-11-RM4 and co-occurring heterotrophs from soil and... | place: Chile: Atacama Desert | collected 2011-06-27 | reverse complement strand
TCGGGCTACGCCCGCCCTACGCCGCAACCAGCGCGAACGGTGCGACCCCCATACCCGTCACGCTGCTTGACGAAGGGGGTCCCTTTTGCACGCCGATAGGGGGTCCTTTTTGGACGCCGATTGACACTCAAGATCGATGAGCCGTGGGGCTATCTGCCCGACGTACTAACCTACCCGCATAAGTCGTACTGGCGACAGCACAACTCGATGGTTGCGGAGGACGGAAAGCGTCGTCGCTTCGGGCCCAAGCATCGGATCACCGGCATCCACCTCGTTCGGCATTTGACCTGGCTGCACAGCCAGCCGATCAAGGATCAGGTGCTGCTCGTCCACTTATCCGTGATCGACGGCGCACTTGTCCCGGCAGAACGGGGAGACACCCGTGGCTGAGGCACACAATCCTGTACACAAACGCCCGCCCTCAGCCCCGTGTTGAGCCAGCAGGCGGGGCTGCAGGAATATCAGGCCGCCCATCAGATCATACTACCCTAATAACACTGATGCTTGCTCTTCGCGCACACCTCCTCCCACCATTGCCCCATGAATGGCAGTGATTTGACGGGAGAAACGGGGAGATCGGGGAGCAGCAAACCCAGGACCACACCATGACGAAGCTATATCGAGGCCTAAAGATCGGGGGCTGCGCAGCACCCGACGGCAAGCAGTTTATTACCTTGGCAAAGAGCGGGCCGACTTTCGTAATTCCACGGGACGCCCTATTCCTGAATCCCGATGCCGAGTTCAAGCGGCTCATGACGGAGGGGTTTGCAGTCACCGGCAGAGGCCAAGCCGCCCAGATTCTTGAAGATGCCACGAGCGTCAGCGACTTTCCGGAACGTGAGGTGCTACAGGACCCTGGTTGGAGTGGGTCGCTCTTCGCCCGGCCCGATGGCCTAGTGTTGGCGCCCTCGCGCACCAAAAAGCTCGGCAAGGAGCCCATCGCCGGATTTCATCGCCATCCGAGCCGTTACAGGTGCACCGGCGGGCGAAAGAAGTGGGCCAGCGAGGTTGCTGGCCTCGTTGCGGACGACGACTTTGCCGTCTTTGCAGCCGGCCTGGCGCTTGCCCCTGCGATCCGGCCGCTGCTCTCCCAGCCCACGATGCCGTTGGCTATCGAGCTCATTAGCGATCGGAATAGCCAGAGCTTCAAGCGGTTCACGCTCTCCGTGACGGGCACGATGGGCGAGGATCTTGTCACTGACCCCATGAAGGACCTTGTCGCCGAACCAGCGCGCTACATCGGCAATTCGCACGACTCGCTTCTCATCGTTGGCGAGGCGAACGGTTACCTCTGCGGTGCGGCGGACAAGAAGCGAGTCACTGCCGTGCGCTCGTTGGTGTTTGATCACCTGCTGGCGCAAGAAGGCGGTGAAACGAACGTATCGGGCGGCCAGGCGCCATCATTCGTGCTGATTGAGAAGCGCTCCATGAACGAGATGTTGGAGCTAGACGGCGAGGCAGCCGAACGGTTGGGCGAGGTACTTTTGACCATCTGCATACCGCCATTGGACCATGATGGAGAATGCGCGGGAGAACGGCTATCTCGGTCGTCGGAGCGGTCGTGGAGCGAGGCTGCCCGGAAGGCGACGAATTATCACGGCAAGGCTCTCAAGTCCTTCCAAGAGGGCCTTGTGGAATGGCGCTCGAAGGACGGCTTCGAGGCAGTCCAACTAAGCCTAGATAAGCAGTTTAACAAATTTGTCGCGAAGGCGAGAAAGATGGCGGCAAAATTCGATCCCAACAATGCCCTCGTTCACCCGTTTGCCCTAATCGCCACATCGTTGTGGGTAGCGAAAAGATTAGAGATCTTGCCCTTCGAAAAATCTAAAGACAGCGTCCTCCGTGTTCTAGGAAGCTATCTTGGCACTCGACCCGAACCCGTTACGGCAGCTTCAACTCTCAAAGAACTAGCATCTAGACCTGATGTACTATTTATCGACGACATCGACGATTCCCATTCGCGCAAAGTTCTCGAGGCCGCTCCGGCGTTTATCAAGAACAAGCCCGGCGGGATTCGTGAACTGTGGATCCTGACTGACCAAAAGAAAACTGTTTTCGATTGGTCCGTTTTCAGCAAACTGCCTGATTTCCCGAAGTGGTTCTGCGGTAAGGGGGAAAAGGACCGACATGGGTCGAAGCGGGTTATTGGCGCCTGGAAAGGAGCTCGTGTTCTTCGCTTTCGGCTGCCCGAAGACGAATAATGGCAGCGAGGGGCTCGGTTCTCACCGAGCCCCCTCTCCCCCACTCAGATAGGTCGCCCACGCTTCCATCAGCTCACGGCGCCGCTCAATCGCCGTGCGGCGGCGGTAAGCTGCCTCCGCCTTGTCCTTGATGCCATGGGCCAGCGCGAGCTCGATCAGGTCACGGGGGAACTCGGTTTGGTCCCCCGCCCAGTCTCTAAACGTAGAGCGGAAACCATGGGTGGTCAGATCGCTTCGCCCCATCCGCCTTAGCAACATCGCCATGGCCATGTTTGAGCGCGGGACCCCGGCCACGGCGAACACTCGACCTTCAGGCTGAGGGGCAGACGGGCGCAACGCCGACAGGAGCGCGACCGCAGCGGAAGACAGCGGGACGACGTGCGCTTTCCGTGCCTTCATCCGCTCCTTGGGGATGTTCCATACTGCGGTGCTGAAGTCGATCTCTGCCCACGTGGAACCGAGCGCCTCCCCAGAGCGCGCCGCCGTCAGGATCACAAACTGGAGGCATCGAGCGGCCACGGCCTCTCGGGCACACAGCTGCCGCCAGAACGCTGGCGCCTCCTCCCACGGCAGCGCAGCGTGGTGCGATCGCGCGACCTCCCTCTGAGACGGCAGTAGGACGGCCAGATGACCGCGCCACGCCGCGGGATTGCTGGAGTCTCGCGAGCGGAGACCCTTGGCCTTGGCGGCATCGAGGATTCTCTCAATTCGTCCTCTGACCCGTTTGGCCGTCTCCGCCTTGGTCAGCCAAATCGGCCGCAGCACAGCCTCAACGTGGTCGGTCGAGACGTCCCGCACTGGCAGGCTCGACAATAGCGAAGCATGATCACGCAGGCTCTGACGCCATTGTTCCCGGTGAATGGGGTTCCGCCACCCGTCCTCGACACTCGCAATGTACTCTTCGGCGAACGTCCCGAACGTCACTGGCGCCTCTTGTGGAACCGCGGCCGGTTGATCCTTGCCCGCAGCTGCGCGCAGGGAGAGCCCCTCCCCCAAGCCGTTACGAATGACTGCAGCCTTTGCTCTCGCGCCAGCGAGCGACAGGTGCGTGGCTTGACCCAGCCCGACCTCGGCCTGACGACCACCCACCACGGCGCGAAACACCCACGAGCGCGTACCGGCAGGCGTGACACGCAAATAGAGCCCCCCACCGTCCGCGAACCGACCGGGCGTCTTCGCGGCCTCGACCCCGCGGGCTGTCAGTTGGTGGAGCGTCCTGGACATGACGGATGAGTAGCAGCCTGCCCGCGTACGTGTCCACGTTTGTGTCCACAATTTGCGCCGGGTTCGGCCGATCAGCCGCGAACATGTGCGATCACTCTGAAGCTGGTCTAAGCCCACTTTTGCTAGCTTTTTCGTTCGGATAGTGACCACTAGCGAGTACCGACGGGCCCTAGCGCTCAGAGTGGTTCTACGGACTCCGTCTCCGCCATTCGCTGCATGGCAACAGGGTAGCGCCTGGTCGCTCGCCTGATGCCACCGTGAGACCTGACCAGGCTGGACCTCGCGAAGCCGGGATCGAAGAGGGAGCCGACGTCACGAAACTGTCGCGTGCGGCGCGGATAGCTCGGCGATGGTCACGCTGACGACGCCGGTGCCCGCCCCGGGCAGGACGGATGCACCCCATCGCCTCGACGGCAGCCTCCATCCCGCGGGCCGCTGGGTGTTCGCTGCGCTTCTCGCCGGCGGGCTCGCCTATGCCGGTGCCAGCATCCTCACCGATACGCGGCAGGTGGGCGAGCACCTGGCGCTCGGCGCGTTCGCGTTCCTCGCTCTCGCGCTGGTGATCGCGTTGGGGTTCGAGTTCGTGAACGGGTTCCACGACACCGCCAACGCGGTCGCGACGGTGATCTACACCAACGCGATGCCCGCGCCGCTGGCGGTGGTCTGGTCGGGCGTGTTCAACTTCCTCGGCGTCATGCTGTCGTCGGGTGCGGTCGCCTACGCCATCGTCACGCTGCTGCCGGTCGACCTCGTCCTCCACGTCGGCAGCGCGGCGGGCTATGCGATGATCTTCGCGCTGCTGCTCGCCGCGATCGGGTGGAACCTCGCGACCTGGTACGTCGGACTGCCCAATTCGTCGAGCCACGCGCTGATCGGCTCGATCCTGGGCGTCGGATTCGCCAACCAGCTGATGGCGACCGCGGCGGGCGGCACGTCGGGTGTCGACTGGAGTCAGGCGCGCAAGGTGCTGGCGGCGCTGTTGTTCAGCCCGCTGCTGGGCTTTGCGGCGGCGTTCGTGCTGCTGCTGGTGATGCGGCGGCTCGCGCCCGACCCCGCGCTCTATCGCGAGCCCGCCGCCGACCGGCCACCGCCGCGCGGCATCCGCGCGCTGCTCGTCTTCACCTGCACCGCCGTCAGCTTCGCGCACGGGGGGAACGACGGGCAGAAGGGCATGGGACTCATCATGCTGATCCTGATCGGCATCGCGCCCACCGCCTACGCGCTGAACCGCACCGTGCCGGAGAGCGCCACCCCCGCGTTCGTCCGGACGTCGGACGAGGCGGAGCGCACGTTCCGGCGCCTGGCGCAGGGTCGGACGACGCCGGTGGAGAACGCGCGGGCCATGCTGACCCAGGCGCTGCGTGATCGCCGCATCGCTTCGCCCGGTACCTATGCCGCGCTCGCCGCGCTGTCCCGCGACGTGTCGGCGCGGATCGCCGCATACGGCTCGCTCGGCAAGGTGCCCGCCGCGGCGACCCCCAATCTGCGCAACGACATGTACCTGGTGCTCGACACCGCGGCCCTGGTGAAGACGGACGACGGCGCCCGCCGCACGATGAGCACCGCGGAGCTGGAGGGCGTCGCGCGCTACGCCGACCGGCTGGAGGAGGGGACGCGTTACATCCCGGTCTGGGTGAAGGTGGCCGTCGCGCTGGCACTGGGGCTGGGCACGATGGTCGGCTGGCGACGCATCGTCGTGACGGTCGGCGAGCGGATCGGGCAGAGCCACCTCACCTACGGGATGGGCGCCTCCGCCGAGCTGGTCGCCGCCTCCACGATCCTGCTGGCCGAACGCTTCGGGCTGCCCGTTTCGACGACGCACATCCTGTCGTCGGGCGTGGCCGGCGCGTCCGTCGCGAACGGTTCGGGACTGCAGCGGCGCACGGTGCGCAACATGGCGCTGGCGTGGGTGCTGACGCTGCCGGCGGCGATGGCGCTGGCGGGGCTGCTCTACGTCGTGCTGCTGAAGCTGATCGGGTTCGCCGGCCTGTCCTGAGCCGCATCGCCCGAAACGGCGGCGGGCACGATCCCGTCGGCCAGCAGATGGTGAAGCGCATCGATATGCCCGCTGTCGCGCGCGCCGCCGGGATCGGAGGTCATCACGACGGTGAGCCGCAGGTCGGGCAGCACGTACACCATCTGCCCGCCGTAACCCCAGGCGAACCGCACCGGATGCCCGCCCGCCTGGCCGATGAACCAGCCGTAGCCGTATTGCCCGCCGCTCCACGGCGACACCGCCCGCCGGGTCCAGCTCTGCGCGATCCAGGACGCGGGCAGGATGCGCCTGCCCTCCACCATCCCGCCCGTCCGGTAGAGCTCGCCGAACCGCGCCAGTGCGCGGGGCGACAGGCGCATCTCGTTGCCGCCGAAATAGATGCCTTGCGGATCGGTGGACCAGGCCGGGATCTCGATGCCGAGCGGCTCGCCCAGCCATTCGCGCGCCAGCGCCAGCGTGCTCCGGCCCGACGCGCGGGTCAGCATCGCCGACAGCAGGTGGGTGTTGCCGGTCGAGTAGAGCATCGCGCCGCCCGGTTCGTCGACGAAGGGTCGCGACAGCGCCGACCTGACCCAGTCGCGGCTCGACACCCAGCGGCCGTAATATTCGCCCGACGTTCGCTCCAGCCCCGCCTGCATCGACAGCAGGTGGCCCACGGTCACGCGAGATAACCGCGGATCGGCGTTCGCGGGCGCCCGGCTGCCGAGCACCGACAGGACAGGCTGGTCCACACCCTTCAGCACCCCGCGCGCAATGGCGATGCCGACCAGCGCGGAGACGAAGGATTTCGACGCGGACTTGATGTTGACCGGCTGGTCGAGCGGCGGCCCGCCGTTGAAGCGGTGCTCGGCGAGCGTCCTGCCGTCGCGCAGCACCAGCAACGAGCGGAGGCGCGGCAGGCGCCGCGCGGCCTCGACCGTGCGCGCGAGGATCGCTGCGTCCAGTCCCCGGGTCGCTACGCCGCCTGGACGAACCGGAGTCTGACCGGCCGGAGCCTGCCCGGCCGGAGCCTTCCCGGCCGACGCCTGCCCGGCCGACGGCGCGTCGCAGGCGCAGGCGAGCAGCGACGCGGGGAGCAGCGCGAGCCATTTCATGGCGCGATCGCCGTGATCAGCGTCGTCAGGAAGCGCGCGGGCGCCTCCACCTGCGGCGAATGGCCCAGATCATCGAGGCGGATCAGCCGCGCGTCGGGAATCCGCGTCACCGCGGCCTCCGCGGCCTGGGGCACGGTGCGCACCCCGGCCCGCCGATCCGGCGGGGCGCTGGCGGCGCGGAAGGCGGTGAGATCGCGGCCGCCGACGATCATCGTGACGGGAACGCGCAGCCGCGACAGCTCGGCGGCGACCGGCTGCGTCTGGATCATGTCCGACAGGCGCGCCTGCGCGTCGCGCACCACGTCGCCGTCCGCGCCGGCGTACTGCCCCGCCAGCATCGCGACCCACCGATCGTAGGCCGGCCGCCACTCGCCGTGATAATAGTTGCGCCGCTGATACGCCTTGATCGAAGCGGCGTCGGTCTTCGCCTCCTCCCGCCGCAGCGTGCCGAGGTCGGCGTAGGGCACCCCCTCCGCCAGCGTGTCGTTGAGGCCGAGCGGGTTGACGAGGACGAGCCGCGACACGCGCTGGGGATGCAGCAGCGCGAACCGGGTGGCCAGGATGCCGCCGGTGGAATGGCCGACCAGAACGACCTTGTTCGCTCCCGCCTGGTCCAGCAGCCCGCGCGTCAACGCCGCCAGGGCATGGAAGCTGTACTGATAGCCTGCCGGCTTCGACGATTTGCAGAAGCCGATCTGGTCGGGTGCGATCACCCGATAGCCCGCGCCCGACAGCCCGCGCGCGGTATCCTCCCACGTCGCCGCGCAGAAGTTCTTGCCGTGCAGCAGCACCACCGTCGTCCCGTTCGCCCGTCCCGCCGGCACCCAGTCGAGATAGGCCATGCGAACGGGATGATCCTGCGACCGCGCGGCATACCATCGGACGGGGGCGGGATAATCGAACCGCTCGAGATCGGCGCCGAGCGGCACCGTCTGGGCGCGGGCCACGGCGCCGCCCGAAGCGAGAAGGACGATCGCGGCGACACTGGCGGGGCGGAGCATCGCTCTGCAACGATCCGCTGCCGACAGGTGTCCCGGTTCGCGCGCAACGCCGCCGGAGCCGTCAGGCGGGCCGGTTGGCGAGCACCGCGTCGAGCAGGCCGGGGAAGCGGCGGTCGAAGTCGGCGCGGCGCAGCGTGTTGATCATCTCGCGGCCCGCCTGGGTCGTCTCGATCAGCCCCGCGGCGCGCAGCAGCTTCAGATGGTTCGACAGCGTGCTCTTCGGGATCGCATCGCAGGGCGCCGCCTCGCTACAGCTCAGCCGTTCGGTCGCGGCCAGACGCGCCACCATTTCCAGCCGGTTCGCGTCGGCCAGCGCATGCAACGCCAGGTCGAGCGGCACGTCGTCCAGCCGCGGGTGGGTGAAGCGAGGCATCCACGAGATATAGGACGCACCCAGCGATTTAATAGTTCGGGAATTAATAGTTCGGGAATATTGAACTATGGAAACGACGCTCCATCTTTCCGCCTGCCGGCAGCGCACGACGCCGTGATCGCGGGCGACATTTTCGGAGAATACCCATGTCATTGAAGGGCAGGAAAGCGCTCGTCACCGGCGGATCGCGCGGCATCGGCGCGGCGATCGCCCGGCGGCTGGCGGCGGACGGGGCGACCGTCGCGATCACCTACGCCGGCAACAAGGCGGCGGCGGACGCCACGGTGGCGGCGATCGAGCGCGCGGGCGGCACCGCCCACGCCTTCCAGGCCGATGCCGCCGACCCCGCATCGCAGCGCGCCGGGGTCGAGCAGGCCGCCGCCGCCCTCGGGGGGATCGATATCCTCGTCCACAATGCCGGCGTGGCCGAGTTCTCGCCCGTCGCCGAGGACACCGACGGGACCTACGACCGCCAGTTCGACGTCAACGTGAAGGGCCTGCACGTCGGCACCCGCGCGGCGCTGCCGCACCTGGCCGACGGAGGGCGGATCATCCTGATCGGCAGCATCTCGGGCGAGATGGCCTTCGCGGCGACCTCGGTCTACAGCGCGACGAAGGCCGCGGTGGCGGCATTGGCGCGCGGCTGGGCGAAGGATCTCGCCCCGCGCAACATCCTCGTCAACACGGTGCAGCCCGGGCCGATCGACACGGACATGAACCCCGCCGACAGCGACTTCGCGCGGCAGATGGTCGACGCCATCCCGCTCGGCCGCTACGGCAATGTCGACGAGATCGCGGGCGCGGTGTCGTTCCTCGCCGGACCGGATGCGAGCTACATCACCGGCACCACGCTCAACATCGACGGCGGCGCTTCCGCCTGACCGTCGACGGTCGCCCCCTCTCGCCGGTCGAGCGGGGGCGATCCGGCGCCGCCCACCGCGCCGGTCGCTCGATCGGCGGCGGACAGCGTCAGGAATCACTGCCGCGGCGGAAGGGATCGGCCGAACAGCCGTTCGTCGCCGATCCGATCGACAGCGTGGACGCGCCCTTCTCCTCGAACAGGTTGGTGACGTTCAGCACCAGCCCGGCCTGGCGAGTGCAAGCGGCCTGCACGGCAGTTGTGGCAATCCGCTGCCGTCATCGTTCGGTAGCGTGATTGTCGCTCGCGCTTCATCATCGGCGCGCACTCCCCGGCTCGGGCGGCATCAGGCGCGCCGGGGGGAACAAACATGTCCTTGGGTTTCCGGCTGGTCGGCGTCGCGCCGATCGCGCTGCTGGCGGGTACGGCCGCGGCGCAGGATCTCTCAAGCGCCACGACGATCGCGACGGCGGTCCCGCCCGGTGAGGAGGCGGGCGGCAGCGCCGGCGAGGGCGGCGGCGACATCGTGGTCCTCGGCTTCGGCCAGACCCGCCAGGTCCAGACGATCTCGTCCATCGACATGGAGCGTCTGCCGCCGGGCACCTCGCCGCTGAAGGCGGCGGCCAAGCTGCCGGGCGTCAACTTCCAGTCGTCGGACGCGTTCGGCGCGTATGAATGGTCGACGCGAATCAGCCTGCGCGGGTTCAACCAGAATCAGCTGGGCTTCACGCTGGACGGCGTTCCCCTGGGCGACATGAGCTACGGCAACGTCAACGGCCTGCATGTCAGCCGCGCGATCATCTCGGAGAACATCGCCAGCACCACCGTCGCGCAGGGCGCGGGCGCGCTGGGCACGGCGTCCACCAGCAACCTGGGCGGCACGCTGCAATTCGTCAGCCGCGCGCCGTCGGACACGGCGGACCTGGTCGCCAGCGGCACCTACGGCAGCAACGACACGATCCGCGCCTTCGCCCGCGTGGAGAGCGGCGACCTGGGCGACGGGCTGAAGGGCTATCTGTCCTACGGCTATCTCATCACCGACAAGTGGAAGGGCGTCGGCGTGCAGCGCCAGCACCAGGCCAATGCGAAGCTCGTGAAGCAGATCGGCGATCGCGGCAGCATCACCGGCTTCGTCAACTTCTCCGACCGGCGCGAGAACGACTATCAGGACCTGAGCTACGACATCATCGCGCGGCGCGGGCTGCGCAACGACAACATCTCCGACGACTATCCGCTCGCGCTGCAGATCGCGCGCGTCTACCAGAACCAGGCCGCGCGCAGCGCCTATGCCGCCGCCAACGGCGGGTCGACGCTGGGTTTCGTGGCGCCGTGGACGGGGGCGGGGTTCGCCTTTCCCACGGGGTTCGGCACCGTGGACGATGCCTATTTCGACGCGGCGGGCGTGCGCCGCGACTGGCTGGGGGGCGTCACCTTCGACGCGGCGCTGACGCCGGAGCTGTCGCTGGTCTCCACCAGCTACTATCACCATAACAAGGGGCAGGGATCGTGGATCACGCCCTACTCGCCGACGCCAGCGGGCGCGGCGGGGCCCGACGGCGCGGCGCTGCCCGCCGCGGCGGCCTCGACCGCGCGGCTCGCTTCTCCGCTGGGCTTCCGCACGACCGAATACGGCATCGACCGCGCCGGCAACCTCACGCGGCTGTCGCTGGAAACGGGCGCCAACCGGCTGGAACTGGGCGCCTGGTACGAGAGCAACACGTTCGATCAGGCTCGCCGTTTCTACGGCATGAACGACGGCCCTACGCCGAACCGCGACGCACGCGATTTCCAGTCGGATCCCTATTTCACGCAGTGGGACGGCAAGTACGACACGGAGACGCTGCAATATCACGTCGCCGACACGCTCGACCTGGGCGACCTGACGCTGAGCGCCGGGTTCAAGGGGATGCGCGTGCGCAACGGCGCCAACCTGCGCGTGGGCACCCTGGTGGCCGGGCGTATCCAGACGCGCGACTGGTTCCTGCCGCAGGTGGGCGTGCTGTATCGCACGAGCGGCGGCGCCGAGGTGTTCGCCAGCTACACGGAGAACATGCGCGCCTTCGTCTCGTCGGCGACGTCGGGCCCGTTCGCGACCACGCAGCTCGGCTTCGACGGGATCCGCGGCACGCTGAAGCCGGAGACGTCGAAGACCGCGGAAGGCGGCGTGCGGCTGCGCTCGGGCGGGTTGCAGCTGTCGGCGGTGGGCTATTACGTCGACTTCGCGAAGCGCCTGCTCACCTTCGCCAACGGCGCGGGGATCATCGGCAACCCGCCCACGCTCAACAACGCCGGCAGCGTCGAGAGCTACGGCGCCGAACTGGCGGCGACCTATCGCGTGGCACGCCCGCTGACGGTGTTCGCCAGCTACTCGTACAACAGGGCGACGTACCGGGACGACGTGCGCAACGCCGCCGGCGCGCTGCTGCAACCCACCGCAGGCAAGACCGTGGTCGACACGCCCCGGCACCAGGGCAAGGGCGAGATCGTGTACGACGACGACCGCTTCTTCGCGCGGGTGGGCGGCGACCATATGTCGAAGCGCTACTTCACCTACCTGAACGATCGGTCGGTCGGCGCGCGGGTGCTGGTCGACGCCAGCATCGGCCTTCGCCTGCGCGGCGCCGGCGGCGTGCTGGAGGGGCTGGCGATCGAGGGCAGCGTCACCAACCTGACCGACAAGGACTATGTCTCCACCATCGGGTCCAACGGCTACACCGCCAGCGGCGACAACCAGACCCTGCTTGCCGGCGCGCCGCGGCAATGGTTCGTGACGCTGCGTCGCGGCTTCTGATGCGTCCCGGCGACGTGCGCGAAGCGAAGACGCGCGGGCTCGACCTGCCCGAACTCACCGCGCTGGCGGCGCAGGGGGCGAGTGCGCGGGGGGTGGCGGGGGTTCTGCCCACGCTCACCTATCCCGGCGGCACCGCCGCGATCCGGCTGGCCCGGCCCGATGATGCCGCCCTGACCGCGCGGGCGCGCGGCGTGCTCGCCCGCACGGCGGTGATCCGGCCTATCGCGTCGACCGCAGCCTCGACTGCGCGGCGGTGGCCGTCGCCGGCGGCGCGCGCGAGGCCGCCTTCTTCGTCGCGCTGAAGCCCGGCGCGAAGAGCGGCCGGGACCCGCTGGCGCGATCGCGCCCGCCATCGCCCGGCGGCTGGGCGTGCGACCGCCCGCTGGGGAGGTGCCGCCCGCGTTCTAGTCGACGATCGGCTCATTGAAGAGGCCGGCCGACCCTTCTAGACTCCCGTGAATGTCCTCCTCCTCCCCATCGCGCGGATGAGCGCGAGCGCCGATGTCGGTCGCCGATGAACCTGATCCCGCGCTCGCGTTCCTGGCGGGCGGCGGCGAGATGGGCGCGCGGATCCGCGCGCATGACTGGTCCGAGTCGCTGGGCGAGCCGCGATCCTGGCCGCAGTCGCTGCGATCGGCGATGTCGATCTGCCTCCACTCCAGCTTCCCCACTGCGATCTACTGGGGAGCGGAGCTCCGCCTGCTCTACAACGACGCCTGGCGACCCGTGGCGGCGGAACGTCATCCCCGGGCGCTCGGGCGGCCGGGCGTGGAGGTGTGGAGCGACATCTGGAGCGTGATCGACGCGCAGTTCGCCCAGGTGCTGCGCACCGGCGAGGGCTTCTCGACCTACGACCAGCTGCTGCCGATGGTGCGCGGCGGCGTGGTTCAGGAGACCTACTGGAACTACAGCCTCACGCCGATCCGCGGGGAGGACGGCACGGTGGCCGGCGTCTTCAACCAGGGGCATGAGACGACCGAGCGGGTGCTGGGCGAGCGACGCTCGCTCGCCGAGCGGGACCGGCTGCGCTTCCTGGCCGCGCTGGACGACCAGCTGCGCACGTCGCGCGATCCGGCCGGGGTGATGCACGCCGCGGCGGCGCTGCTGGCGCGCCACCTGGGCACGTCGCGCACCGCCTATGCCGACGTGGACGACGACAACGACCGCTTCAGCATCCGCGACGATTACACCGCCGCCGGCGTCGATACGTCGATCGGCAGCTACAGCCTGGACCTGTTCGGCCCGCGCGCCGCCGCCGACATGCGCGGGGGCAGCACGCTGGTGATCCGCGACGTGGCGGCGGAACTCGCGCCCGGCGCGGGGCGCGACATGTTCCGCTCGATCGGGATCGAGGCGATCGTGTGCTGCCCGCTGCTGAAGGACGGCCGCCTGGCCGCGATGATGGCCGTGCACCAGGACGCCCCGCGCGACTGGCAGCCGGAGGAGATCGCGCTGGTCGAGGCGGCGGTGGAGCGCTGCTGGGCCTATATCGAGCGCGCCGGGGCGGAGGCGCGCCTGCGCGAGATGAACGAGACGCTGGAGGAGCGCGTGTCCGCGGCGCTCGCCGAGCGCAAGATCCTGTCCGACCTGTTCGAGACAACGACCGCGTTCGTGCAGATCCTCGACCGCGACTATCGCTTCCTCGCGGTCAACAAGGCGTCGGCCGACGAATATGGCCGGGTGTTCGGCTTCCGCCCCTCCGCCGGCGACAACCTCCTCGATCTGCTCCGCGACACGCCGCAGCGCGAGCCGGTCCACGCCCTGTGGCGCCGGGTGCTGGCGGGCGAGACGTTCAGCCACGTCGCGGAGATGGGCGAGGCGCGGTTGGGACGCGCCTGGTACGACATGAAGTTCGCCCCGGTCCTGAACGCCGCCAGCGACATCATCGGCGCCAGCCTGTTCGGCTACGACGTCACCGGGCGCGTCCACGAGCAGCAGCAGCTGGCGGCGACGGAGGCGGCGCGGCGCGAAGCGGACGCGCTGTACCGCGCCTATTTCGAGCATACGGCGGAGGCGCTGTTCGTCGTCGGAATCCGCGACGACGGCGGCTTCTCGATCGAGGAGCTCAATCCGACGCACGAGCGGCTGACCGGGCTGAGCACGGACGCGCTGAAGGGCAAGCCGATCGAGGAGCAGCTGCCCGCCGACGTGGTGGACGCGGTATCGGCCAACTTCCGCCGCGCGGTCGCGGAAGGGCAGCCGATCAGTTACCGCGAGGTGGTCGACCTGCCCAGCGGGCGGCGTCACTGGGACACGATCCTCGTGCCCGTCGACGGGCCGGAGCGGCGGGTGACGCGCATCATCGGCAGCTCGCGCGACGTGACCGCGCGGGTGCAGGCCGAGGAGCAGCTGCGACAGAGCCAGAAGCTGGAGGCGATGGGCAGCCTGACGGGCGGCGTCAGCCACGATTTCAACAACCTGCTGACCCCGATCATCGGCGCGCTCGACCTGTTGCAGCGCAAGGATGTGGGCGGGGACCGGGAAAAGCGGCTGATCGACGGCGCGCTGCAATCGGCGGAGCGTGCGCGCGTGCTGGTGCAGCGCCTGCTCGCCTTCGCCCGGCGCCAGCCGCTCCAGGCGGTGTCGGTCGACATTGCGGAGCTGGTGAACGGCATGGCCGGCCTGATCGGGTCGACGCTGGGACCGCAGATCAAGATCGTCGTGGAGGTGGGAGACGACCTGCCGGTCGCCTCGGCCGATCCGAACCAGCTGGAGATGGCGCTGCTGAACCTGGCGGTGAACGCGCGCGACGCGATGCCGGACGGCGGAACGCTGCGCATCACGGCGCGCGGCGAGGATGTCGTCACCGGGCGGTCCGACCACCTCGCTCCGGGCCGCTACGTCCGCCTGTCGGTGGCGGACACGGGCATCGGCATGGAGGCGGAGACGCTGAAGCGGGCGGTCGAGCCCTTTTTCTCGACGAAGGGCATCGGCAAGGGCACCGGGCTGGGGCTCAGCATGGTCCACGGCCTCGCCGCGCAGCTCGGCGGCGAGCTGACGATCGCCAGCCGCCCTGCGCTGGGCACCAACGTCGAACTGTGGCTGCCGGTCGGCAGCGCGCCCGCGGCGTCCTCGCCGACCGGGGGCAGGGACGCTGCCGCGCCGCGGCGGAACGGCACCGCGCTGCTGGTCGACGACGAGCCGCTGGTCCGCGCCACCACCGCCGACATGCTGGCGGAACTGGGCTTCACCGTGGTGGAGGCGGGGTCGGCCGAGGAGGCGCTGGACGCCATCGACCGCGGCCTCCGGCCCGACGTCATCGTCACCGATCACCTGATGACCGGCCGCTCGGGGAGCGAACTGGCGGCGGAGACGCGCGGGCGCTTCCCCGACCTGCCCGTCCTGCTCGTCTCCGGCTACGCCGACGTCGCCGGCGTCGATCCCGACCTGCCGCGGCTGGTGAAGCCGTTCCGGCAGGTCGATCTCGCCGCGCGCCTGGCGGAGCTGACCGGCCGCTAGACCAGGGCGGGCGACGCCCGACGGGACACCGCCGATCGCTCGCGCGTTGGCCGGCGATGGCGCATCGAAAGCCCCATCTGCCGACGAAGACATGCGCCGCCTGCGCCCGCCCGTTCGCGTGGCGCAAGAAGTGGGCGCGCGACTGGGACGCTGTGCGCTACTGCTCCGACCGGTGCCGCGGGGCCGGTGCGTCGAAGAACGGCGTCAGTGGCGGAAGTGACGCATCCCGGTGAAGACCATCGCCAGCCCGGCCTCGTTCGCCGCCGCGATCACCTCGTCATCGCGGATCGACCCGCCCGGCTGGATCACCGCCGTCGCGCCCGCCTCCACCGCGGCCAGCAGCCCGTCGGCGAACGGGAAGAAGGCGTCGGACGCCACCGCCGAGCCGATCGTCCGCGGTGCGCCCCAGCCCGCCTTGTCGGCCGCATCCTTCGCCTTCCACGCGGCGATGCGCGCCGATTCCAGCCGGTTCATCTGCCCCGCGCCGACGCCCGCGGTGGCGCCGTCCTTCGCGTAGACGATGGCGTTCGATTTCACGTGCTTGGCCACGGTCCAGGCGAACAGGCAGTCGGCCAGCTCCTGCTCGGTCGGCTGGCGCTCCGTCACCACCTTCAGCTCCGCCGCGGTGATGCGCCCGGCATCGCGCGACTGGACCAGCCAGCCGCCCGCGATCGACTTGGCCGACAGGCCCGCGCGGCCGGGATCGGGTAGCTCCCCCGTCAGCAGCAGGCGCAGGTTCTTGCGCGCGGCGAACAGCGCGAGGGCCTCCTCGTCGGCGTCGGGGGCAATCACCACCTCGGTGAAGATGCCGGTGATCGCCTTTGCCGTCTCGCCGTCGAGCGGGCGGTTGACCGCGATGATGCCGCCGAACGCGCTCACCGTGTCGCAGGCGAAGGCCTCGGCATAGGCTTCGCCCAGCGTCGCCGCGGTGGCGACGCCGCAGGGGTTGGCGTGCTTCACGATGACGCAGCTGGGCTGGGCGTCGCGGAACTCTGCGACCAGTTCCAGCGCCGCGTCCGCGTCGTTGTAGTTGTTGTAGCTCAGCGCCTTGCCCTGCACCTGGCGCGCCTGGCCGACGCCGCGCGCGCCAAGGTTCGTGCCCGCGCCGGTCGCGGCGTAGAAGGCGGCGGTCTGGTGCGGGTTCTCGCCGTAGCGAAGCTCCGGCCCCGCGCGCTTCAGCGTCAGCGGCAGCGTCTCGGGGAAGCGCTCGCCCTGGTCGGCGAAGCCGAACCAGCTGGCGATCGCCGAATCATATTCCGCGGTGCGCGCGAACGCCTTGGCGGCCAGCCGCTTGCGCGTCGCCAGCGTGGTCTCGCCGCTCTCGACCAGCGGATAGTCCGCGGGATCGGTGACGATCGCCACATAGGCATGGTTCTTCGCCGCCGAGCGCACCATCGACGGCCCGCCGATGTCGATGTTCTCGACGATCTCGTCCCGGTCCGCGCCCTTCGCCACCGTCTGCACGAAGGGGTAGAGATTGACGACGACGAGGTCGATCGCGCCGATGCCGTGCTCCTGCATCGACGCGGCGTGGGCGGCGTCGTCGCGCACCGCCAGCAGGCCCCCGTGGACCTTGGGATGCAGCGTCTTGACGCGACCGTCCATCATCTCCGGAAAGCCGGTCAGGTCGGAGATGTCCTGCACCGCCAGCCCCGCGTCGCGCAGCGCCCGGGCGGTGCCGCCGGTGGACACCAGCTCCACTCCCTTCTCGGACAGCGCGCGGGCGAGATCGACGACGCCCGTCTTGTCGGAAACGGAGAGGAGCGCGCGGCGAATGGGGATGCTGGTCATGCGCGGCGCGATAGGCGCGGGGGGCGGGGAGGGCAAGGTTGGCGGCCCGCCGCGCCCGACGTCGTGTCGGCCTCTCCCCGGGGCGACGGATCGAGCGACCCGGCATGCAAAGCGCTTCACCTGCCCGGCCCGTCCCTCTAGAAGGGTACGGGCATGATCTGGAACCGGCTCTTCGGCGGGGAGGCTCCCGCGGCCAGCGGCGTCGCCGTGGTGCGCGACATCACGATCGGGCGGCAGGTGCGGCTCGACCCGCTGGCCTGGCGGCGGCTGGCGGGCGCGGCATTCACGCTGGATCGCGACACGCTGGAGATCACCGCGCAGGGCGTCGTGAAGCTGGACGAGGGCGGCTACGTCCACCGCTTCTACACCGACGACGAGCTGATGCTGCAGGCCGTCAGCCAGAAGGCGGATGGGTCGGACGCGGACGATTTCACGCTGTTCCGTCCGTGGACCTCCACTTATCCCGCGGGGCCGTGGGACACGACCTTCGACGAGCGGCTGAGGAAGGCCGTGTGGGACGAGCCCGGGCTGCCGCGCTTCACCCGGTTCTGGTATCCCGGCGACGATCGCGAGCAGCCGCCGGTGCAATTGTGGGAAGCGGTGCACTGGGAGCGCGACGCCCCGCCGGTAAAGCACGTGCGCCAGCGCTGCATGCTCTACGCGCGCGAGGTGGACGGCGCCGGGCAGGAGCTGCTGCTCGCCATCGCGATGCAGACGGAGGGCGGCGACCTGACGCACGAGATCATGGTCGGCCTGCCGCTGCTGCCGGCCGAGTTCGGCGCCTGACGGGGAGAGGGCAATGGGGTTCGACGCGCGCTACTTCATCGACGGGGCGGGGCATTTCGTGCTCGCCTTCGGCGTCGCCTGCGTGCTGCTGGCGGTGTTCAAGCGGGTCTATCAATGGTCCACCCCCTATGACGAGCGCGCGCTGCTGGCCGCAGGCAACAATGCCGCCGCCGCCGCGCTGGGCGGCGCGATCGTCGGCTTCGCGCTGCCGCTCGCCTCGGCGCTGACGGTGACGGCGGATCCGGTCGAGTTCCTGGCCTGGGCAGTGCTGGCCGGCGTGGTGCAGGTGGTCGCCGCCTTCGTCATCCGTCGCTTCGTCGTGCGCGACCTGACGCGGCGGATCGAGGAGGGGAACGTCGCCACCGGGCTCTACGCCGGTGCCACCTCGATCGCGGTCGGCCTCATCAACGCCGCCAGCATGACCTATTGAGGCGGATGATGAGCGATCCCTTCCTTCCCCGCCGCCGCAAGCGCTCCGCCGCGCCCGCGCTGACCGCGGCAGGCGCGCTGGCGATGCTGGGCGGATGCGACCCCGCGCCGTCCGAGCAGCAGGTCTCGCGCGAGCGCTACGGCGCGCCGACCGAGGTCGCCGCGTTCGCCACGCCGGCCGAGTGCAAGGCGAGCGGCGATTTCGCCGCCGTCACCTGCGACGAGGCCGCGGCCGCGGCAGCCAAGGACGACGGCGCCACGGCGCCGCGCTTCGAATCGAAGCAATTGTGCGAGGAGCAGTTCGGCGAGGCGATGTGCTTCCAGCGCGACGGGCAGCAGGCGTCCGGCGGGGGCGGCAGCTTCTTCGTGCCGCTGCTAACCGGCTTCATGATCGGGAACGCGCTGAACGGCGGCGGCTATCGCTACCAACCCTTGTACCGCAACCGCGACGACGGCCGCTACTACACGCCGTCAGGCGCCTGGCTGTTCAACGGCGGCTACGGCGGACGAGCGCACGGCTATCAGGTGGGATCGCGGGCGATCAGCACGCCGGTGACGACGCAGCGCATCCAGACGCGCAGCTCGGTCGTGTCGCGCGGCGGCTTCGGCGGGCGCGTGTCGGCGCGGTCGAGCGGCGGCTGGGGCGGCGGGCGCTCGTTCGGCGGCTGAGGCCCGATACTTCCCCGGCGACGAGAAAGGCCGGCCGCCCCATCGGACGACCGGCCCCCGAACTCCCGGCACCTCGGGCGATCAGCCGTCGTAGTCGGCACCCAGGTTCTGGTTGCGCGGCGGCGCGACCGCGGTGAGGCGCAGCGCTTCGGCCGAGGCGGCGAGGCTGCCGACCGCGTCCGCCTCTTCCTCGTCGTCGACGCGCACGCGCTGGAGGCCGGTGATCGCGGATTCGTGCAGATCGCCCGGACGGATCGTCTCCTCCGCGATCTCGCGCAGCGCGACGACGGGGTTCTTGTCGCGGTCGCGATCGATCGTCAGTTCCGCACCGCCCGACACCTGGCGCGCGCGCTGGGCGGCGAGCAGGACGAGATCGAAGCGGTTCGGGATCTTGTCGACGCAATCCTCGACGGTGACGCGCGCCATCGACGCACTCCTTTGATTTGAGAAGCTGGCGGAAGAACGGACGCAGGTAGGCCGCGACCCCGCCAAAGTCAAGAAAAGCGCGCTTGCGCCGCCGCGCGACGGGCCGCACAGCGGGGCATGGATGCGCCCGCCGACCAGCCGACCTTCACCGTCGACGGCAACCGGCTGACGCTGCTGGACACCGGGCCGCGCCGGCTGGACGCGGTGCTGGCGCTGATCGAGCGGGCGCACACCTCGCTGCGGATGATCTTCTACATCTACGCCGACGACCACGCCGGGCGCCGGGTCAACGCCGCGCTGACGGCGGCGGCGCGGCGCGGGGTGAAGGTGGCGCTGATCGTCGACGGCTTCGGCGCGGACCGGGCCGATTTCTTCCGGCCGCTGGAGGCGGCGGGGGTGGGTGTCTGCCGTTTCTCGCCGCGGTTCGGCCGCCGCTACCTGTTGCGCAACCACCAGAAGCTGGCGCTGGCCGACGCGGAGACCGCGGACGCGCGCATCATCACCGGCGGCTTCAATATCGAGGACGATTATTTCGGCACCCCCGCGGATCAGGCGTGGCGCGATCTGGGCTTGCTGCTGGAGGGACCGGCGGCGGCGCGGATGGCGGGCTATTTCGACGCGCTGGAGGAGGGGATCCGCGGCGGCGGGCGGGTGCGGCGGCTGAACAAGGCGCTTGCGCAGTGGAGCGAGCGGACGGGACGCCTGCGCTGGACGATCGGCGGGCCGACGCGGCGGCTGTCGCCATGGGCGCGTGCGATCAAGCACGACATGCGCCGCGCTCGCCGTATCGACCTGATCGCCGGCTATTTCATGCCCAGTCCCATGCTGCTGCGCCGGATCGAGCGCGCCGGCGTCGGCCGCGGGCGGCGCCATCGTGCCGAGGTGCGGGTGGTGACGGCGGCGAAATCGGACAACAACGTGACGATCGCGGCGGCGCGCTTTACCTATGCCGGGCTGCTGCGCCGCGGCGTGCGCCTGTTCGAGTACCAGCCGACGAAGCTGCATACCAAGCTGTACGTGGTCGACCGCGCGACCTGGATCGGCAGCGCCAATTTCGACATGCGCAGCCTGTTCATCAATCTCGAGCTGATGCTCCGCATCGAGGACCGCGCCTTCGCGGACCATTGCCGCGCCTATATCGACGGCGAGGTGGCGCAATCGGTGGAGGTCACCCGCGACGCCTATCGTGCGGCGACCGGCTGGTGGCAGCGCGCAAAGCAGTTCGCCGCCTATCTGCTGACCGCGGTGGCGGACCCGGCGATCTCGCGGGGGTTGAACTTCGGTATCGACGAGGATGACGGTTGAGGTTCACGCGAAGGCGCGAGGACGCGAAGAAGAAAGATTGGTTCGCGCGGAGGCGCGGAGGCGCAGAGAGGGGGCGTTCGTGGCGATCGTCTCGCGTCAGCGAGACAGGGGATCTTGCGGCAGCCATAAGCTGAGCCGCCTGCCGCGGCTCGGAATATCACCGCAGGTGCGACACCTCCGCGTCCCCGCGCCTCCGCGCGAACAGATCTTCTTCTTTTCCCTCGCGTCTTCGCGTGAACCCGTTCTCTCACACCGACGCACGAACCCGCCTTTACTCCTTCCACCCCCAGTAGAGCTGCGCCGGCGGCACGTTCCACCATTCCATGTCGTGGTCGATCCGCTCGAAATGCGGCGCGATGAAGTCACGCACCTTGGGGCTGAACTGATAGACCAGGAAGGCGCCGCCGGACCGCAGCACGTCGTGCGTCGCCTGCGCGATCGCCGGCCCGACGCCGTCGGGCAGCGTGGAGAAGGGCAGGCCGGACAGGACGTAGTCCGCGCCGTCATGCCCGTGCTCGGCGACGATCCGCTCCACGTCGGCGGCCGATCCGTGCACGGCGGAGAAGCGCGAATCGGTGATCGTGTGGTCGAGGTAGCGGATGAAGTCCGCATTGGTGTCGATCGCGATCAGCGTCGCGTCGGGCGCCATCTTCTCCAGGATCGGGCGGCAGAAGGTGCCGACGCCGGGGCCGTATTCGACGAAGAGCTTGCACGAGGCCCAGTCCACCGGCCGCAGCATCTTCGCGATCAGCCGGTCCGACGACGGGATGATCGACCCCACCATCACCGGATGCTTCAGGAAGCCGGACAGGAACATCTGCCAGGGCGAGGGCACGCCGGCGGCCTTGGTGCGGTCGCGCCGCAGCGCGTTGATCTGGCTGGGCATGGAAAAGGCGAGACTCCCCGGTACGTGATCGCGGGCCTTCACGATGCGGCAGCCTCGCTGAAAAGGCTGAACGTCGCAAAAGCACGAGGGTTGCCATAGCGGCCTTGCGCCCCGCCCCCAAGCGCCTAATCGGGTGGCGATGCGGGACGAACCGGGCGAGAGGAGCGGGCAGTGACGCGCGGGTTCGACCGCAGCTTCGCGCTGATGTTCCTCGTCATGCTGACGATCGCGGCGGGCAATACGGCGCTGCAATCGGTCCTCCCCGCGCTCGGCCGCTCGCTCGGCGTCGCCGACAGCGCGGTGGCGGCGGCCTTCTCCGTGTCCGCGCTGCTGTGGGTGCTCGCCGCCCCGTTCTGGGCCAACCGGTCCGACCGGCACGGGCGGCGCGTGATGATCCTGCTGGGCATGGGCGGCTTCTGCGTCAGCCTCGCGCTGTGCGGCGTCTTCCTGGCCGCGGGCATCAACGGCGTGATCGGCGGCACCACGGCGTTCCTGCTCTTCATCCTCGGCCGGCTGATCTACGGCACGTTCGGTTCCGCCGCGCCGCCCGCAGTGCAGGCGCTGGTGGCGGGCAACACGACGCGCGAGGAGCGGACGCGCGCGCTGACGCTGCTGGCGAGCGCGTTCGGCCTCGGCACCATCCTCGGCCCCGCGATCGCGCCCTATCTGATCCTGGGCCAGTGGGGTGCGGTGGAGGTGGGGCTGGCCGGTCCCGCCTTCGTCTTCGCGGTGTTCGGCCTCGTCGTCTTCGTCACCGTGCGCCGCACGCTGCCCGACGACCGCGACATCGCCGCGGGCGTCGGCGGGGCGGCCAACGCCTATCCGTCGATCGGCGGGCAGTCGACCGGCGCCAGCGTCACCGCCGCCACCGAGCCCAAGGGGGGCGACGCGGTCGGCTACCTCGATCCGCGCATCCGCGCGTGGATGATCGCGGGGCTGGTGATGGGCCATGCGCAGGCGATGACGGGGCAGGCGATCGGCTTCCTCGTCATCGACCGGCTGGGCCTGCCGCCCGCGCTGGCGCTGGAGCCGACCGGCATCGTGCTGATGATGGGCGCGGGGGCGGCGCTGCTGGCGCAATGGGGATTGATCCCGCTGCTGAACCTGAAGCCGCGCGCGCTGGTGCTGGTGGGCCTCGTCCTCGCCGCCGCGGGAACGGCGCTGACCGGGCTGGCGACGTCGCTCTACGGCATCGCCACCGCCTATGCGCTGGCCAGCCTCGGCTTCGGCTTCACCCGGCCCGGCTTCACCGCGGGGTCGAGCCTGGCGGTCGGCCCGCGCGCGCAAGGGGCGGTCGCGGGCAAGGTGACGAGCGTGAACGGCGCCAGCTTCGTGCTCGGCCCGTCGATCGGCGTAGGCCTGTACGAGTGGCACCACCCGCTTCCGTATCTGGTCGCGGGTGCCGGGTGCGTGCTGCTGGCGATCTACTGCTGGCGCGCGCTGACCGAGCCCGCCGCGGCGGAGGTCGCCGCCTTCGACGATCCCGTCGTCTGATCTCAGCGGCGGGTGGCGGTGACGAAATAGTCGAGCGCGGTGGAGGCGCCGAGCGTGAAGCCCGTGGCACCCAGCGTCATCCCGGTGACGTCGTCGACGCGCATCCCCGCGTCCTCCAGCATCGCGGTCAGTTCCGCGGGCGTCAGGAAGCGGTCCCAGTCGTGCGTGCCGCGCGGGATCGCGCCCAGCCGCTCCGCCCCCTCGACCAGCGCGACGCGCGACCAGAAGGTGCGGTTGGGCGTCGACATCACCAGCAGCCCGCCCGGCGCCACCCCCGCCGCCAGCGCGGCGACGAAGGCGGCGGGATCGGCGACGTGCTCCACCACCTCCAGCGAGCAGACGAGGTCGAACGCCTCGCCCGCCACCGCGTCCGTCCCGCCGACGCGATAGTCGATCGACAGGCCGCGCCGCCCGGCGTGCGCGCGGGCCACCGCCACGCTCTCCTCCGCCGCGTCCACCGCGGTGACGGCGGCGCCCAGCCGCGCCAACGGCTCGGCCAGCAGCCCGGCGCCGCAGCCCATGTCCAGCGCGCGCCGGCCCGCCAGCGGCGCGAAGCCCGCGTCGTCGCCGTCCCAATGCCGGTCCGCCGCGGCACGGATGTAGCCGAGCCGCACGGGGTTCAGCCGGTGGAGCATCGCCGACGTGCCCGCCGGATCCCACCATTCCGCCGCCAGCCGGCCGAAATGCGTCGCCTCGCGCGCGATGATGGAGCGATCGCTGGTTGCGGCTGATACGGTTGCGTGCGCCATGACCGGTCCCTATCAGCACCCCCGTTTTCCCACCAGCGCGAAGGGCGGTCCGTGGCACGCATCGTGATGAAGTTCGGCGGCACCTCCATGGCCGGCATCGAACGCATCCGCAGCGTGGCCGCGCGCGTGAAGCGCGAGGCGGAAGCCGGGAACCAGGTCGCCGTCGTCGTCTCCGCCATGGCCGGGGAGACCGACCGGCTCGTCGGCTTCTGCCGCGAGGCGTCGCCGCTCTACGATCCCAGGGAATATGACGTCGTCGTCGCCGCGGGCGAGCAGGTGACGAGCGGCCTCCTGGCCATCGCGCTGCAGGCGATCGGCGTGCCGGCGCGCTCGTGGCTCGGGTGGCAGCTGCCGATCCACACCGACGACGCCTTCGCCAAGGCGCGCATCGGCACGATCGACACCGCCGCCCTGGACGAGAGCCTGGCGCGCGGCGAGGTGGCGGTGATCCCCGGCTTCCAGGGGAAGAGCGTTGACGGGCGTGTGACGACGCTGGGCCGCGGCGGATCGGACACGTCCGCGGTGGCGGTGGCCGCCGCGATGAAGGCGGACCGCTGCGACATCTACACCGACGTCGACGGCGTCTACACCACCGACCCGCGCATCGTGCCGCGCGCGCGCAAGCTCGCCAAGGTGACGTACGAGGAGATGCTGGAACTGGCGTCGGTGGGCGCCAAGGTGCTGCAGACCCGCTCGGTCGGCCTCGCCATGAAGGAGAAGGTGCGCGTCCAGGTGCTGTCCAGCTTCACCGACGCCGACGCGCCCATGGCCGACACATTGCCCGGCACGATGATCGTCGCCGAAGAGGAGATCACAGAGGTGGAACGCCAGCTCATCACCGGCATCGCGCACGACAAGAATGAGGCGAAGATCACGCTGACGGCGGTTCCCGACAAGCCGGGCGCGGTGGCCGCCATCTTCGAGCCGCTGGCCGCGGCGTCGATCAACGTGGACATGATCATCCAGAACATCGCGCACGGATCGGCGTCGACCGACGTCACCTTCACCGTGCCCTCGGCCGATCTCGCCCGCTCGATCGAGGCGCTGAACCAGGGGCGGGAGGCGATCGGCTTCGGCGAGCTGATCCACGACACCCGCGTCGCGAAGATCAGCGTCGTCGGCGTCGGCATGCGCAGCCACGCCGGCGTCGCCAGCACGATGTTCACCACGCTGGGCGCGCGCGGCATCAACATCCAGGCGATCTCGACCAGCGAGATCAAGGTCAGCGTCCTGATCCACGAGGACGAGACCGAACTGGCGGTTCGCGTGCTGCACACCGCCTATGGCCTGGATGCGGAAGAGGCGGCGTAAGTCGACGCCGCCCCTGCTCCGGCGCGGATGAGGCGCTACTCCCCCATCACCTGCACCGCCACCCGCCGCCGGTGCGGCGCCGTCCGGTGTTCGAACAGGTACACGCCCTGCCACGTGCCGAGCGCCATCGCGCCGGCGATGACGGGGATCGACAGCGACACGTCGGTCAGCGCGGTGCGCAGGTGGGCGGGCATGTCGTCCGGCCCCTCGTCGTCGTGCTCGTAGGCGCCGCTCTCCGGCGCGACGCCGGCGATCCAGCGTTGCAGGTCGCGCTTTACCGCGGGCGCGGCGTTCTCGTTGATCGTCAGCGAGGCGCTGGTGTGGCGGCAGAACAACGTCAGCAGCCCCGCGCCGATGCCCTGCGCCGCCAGCCAGTCCGCCACCTCTCGCGTGATCTCGTGCAGGCCCTGTCCGCGCGTCGCCACGGTCAGCTCCCCGGTTGCCTGTCTCATCGCGTCTCCCTACGGCAGGCATCATGACCGACACGACCGCCGGCTCCGCCCGTCTGTCCGCGCTGATGCAACGCGGCAACGACTTCCTTGGCTCCCGCTTCGCCGTGCTGGGCGGGGCGATGTCGTGGGTGAGCGAGCGGCACCTGGTCGCGGCCATCAGCGAGGCGGGCGGCTTCGGCGTGATCGCATGCGGCGCGATGACTCCCGAGCTGCTCGACGCGGAGATCGCGGCGACGAAGGCGCGCACGGGCACGCCCTTCGGCGTCAACCTCATCACCATGCACCCGCAACTGACCGAGCTGATCGCGGTATGCGCGCGCCACGGCGTCGGCCACGTCGTGCTGGCCGGCGGGCTGCCGCCCAAGGGCTCGCTGGAGGCGATCAAGCAGGGCGGCGCGAAGGTCATCTGCTTCGCGCCGACGCTGGCGCTGGCCAAGAAGCTGATCCGCAGCGGCGTCGACGCGCTGGTGATCGAGGGGATGGAAGCGGGCGGCCACATCGGCCCCGTGTCGACCAGCGTGCTGGCGCAGGAGATGCTGCCCGAGATCGCCACCGTGCTGCCCGTCTTCGTCGCGGGCGGGATCGGCCGGGGGGAGGCGATCGCCGGCTATCTCGAGATGGGCGCGGCGGGCGTGCAGCTGGGCACGCGGTTCGTTTGCGCAACCGAATCGATCGCCCATGCCAATTTCAAGAAGGCGTTCATCCGCGCCAGCGCGCGCGACGCGGTGGCCAGCGTGCAGATCGACCCGCGCCTGCCCGTCATCCCCGTGCGCGCGCTGAAGAATTCGGCGTCGGAGCTGTTCGCCGCGAAGCAGCGCGAGGTGGCGCAGTCGCTGGACGAGAGCCGCGTCGCCATGACGGAGGCGCAGTTGCAGATCGAGCACTACTGGGCGGGCGCGCTCCGCCGCGCGGTGATCGACGGCGACGTCGAGCATGGCAGCGTCATGGCGGGGCAGTCGGTCGGCATGGTGACGAAGGAGGAGCCGGTCGCCGACATTCTCGCCACGCTGATGGACGAGGCCGCCGCCGCGCTGACGCGCCGGGCGGCGTAGCGGCGGAGGCGACTGCTCGCGCGATCAGAATCCACGTTTCCGTTCGTGCTGAGAAGAGGCTGACAAGCCTCGTCTCCAAGCACGAGCGTGACGGTCGTCCCACGTGCTTCGAGGACGCCGGCCTAAGCCGCCGGCCTGGCCTCTGCAAACCTTGCCGCGATCCAGTCCGCCGCCTGTTCCCAGTCGTCGATCCGCGCGTGCGCTGCGGGGGAGGTGGGGACGCCGGGCGACAGCTCGGGTTCGCTCACCATGTGGAGCCGCCACACGCCGGGCGCGTGCTCCGCCACCGACTGGTGATGGTGCGGCAGGTCGTCGACGAAGACGGTGACGGGGTCGCCGTATTCCGCCACCAGTCGCGCCACGGGGCCGCCCTTGCCGCCCTGGTTGCACTCCACGCGATGCGCGATGCCGAACGCGGCCAGCTGCTCCACGCGATGCGCCTGGCAATGGTCCTGCAGGTTGGTGAGGATGACGACGTCCGCCACCTGCGCCAGCCGCGCCAGCGCCTCCCGGGCGCCGGGCACCAGCGTCTGCCGGTGCATCTCCGCCGGGAAGAAGCCGCCGAGGAAGCCGAACATCTCCTCCTGCGTCAGCGCGGGGCCGCCGCCGCGGCGCTTCATCGACTTGGCCAGCTCCCACGTGCCGATGGTGAAGTCCACCTCGTGCGCTTCGCCCAGCCACGTCGCGAAGTGGCGCACCATGTGCAGCAGCACCTCGTCGCAATCGGATATCAGGAGCGGGCGCGTCATGCGGTATCCTCCAGCGCGGCACGCGCGCGGACCAGGGCGAGGGGGGCGACGTCGAGCGCATCGGCGCAGGCGAGAAGATCGGGCTCGTGCGACTCGAGGAAACCCAGCGCCGCGGCCAGCACCGCCGGCTCGCCGATGCGCGCGCGCAGCCCCGCCCCGTCGAGCCCGGTCAGCGCCAGCAGCCGCGCGGCGCGATCCTCGTCGCTGAGCGTCCACGCGATCGCGCGCAGGGCCGTGGTCTCGGCGGCTTCTTCGTTTGAACTGGCTGGGTGCATGGCCTATCGTCGCGGACGGGGAAAAATGATGCCGGATCCCTTGGGAAAGTAGGGAGCAACCGCGGGTGGCAAAAAGGGTGCTCGTTGTCGAGGACAACGAACTGAACCTGAAGCTGTTCTGCGACCTGCTGCGGGCGCATGATTTCGCGGCCGAACCGGTGCGCGACGGCCGCGAGGCGGTGGATCGCGCCCGCGCCTTCCAGCCCGACCTGATCGTGATGGACATCCAGATGCCCCACGTGACCGGCTATGAGCTGATCCTGGAGATCAAGGCGGACGAGACGCTGCGCACGATCCCGATCATGGCCGTCACCGCCTATGCCGGGCGCGAGGACGAGGATCGCATCCGTGCCGCCGGCGCCGACGCCTATGTGTCCAAACCGATCAGCCTGGCGCGCTTCATCCAGGCGGTCGGCGCGCTGACGTGACGCTGGACGTGCGCGAGGCGGAACGGCGGGTTCTCCGGCTGTTCGCGCAGGGGCATAGCGCGAAAAGTGCGGCGGTCGAACTCGGCCTCTCCGTCAATGCGGTGAACGAACGGCTGCGCGACGCACGTCGCCGCACGGGCGTGGGCAGCAGCCGGGAATTGGCCCGGCTCCTGTGCGCACAGGAAAATCGTGACGATGTTTCTGGGCTTCCCGCGGCGGCCGGCCCGGCGCCATCCCCGCCGCTCAATCGCGGGAGGATGACGATGATGATGATCGCCGGAATGATCGGTGCGGGCGTAACGGCGGCGGCGATGCTGGCCGCCTCCGCGGGCGAGACACCGGCGGCGCCGCCGCGCGTGCTGCGTATCGTGCCCTCCAGCGGCGCGACCGTGCCGGCCGGACCGCTGGAGGTGACGGTGACGTTCGACCGGCCGATGCGCGGGGACGGCTGGTCCTTCACCACCAGCGACCGCGGCCGCTACCCGCGCTGCGCGGCCGTCCCGCGCCTCTCGCCCGATCGGCGCACCTTCACGCTCGCCTGTACGGTGGAGGCGGGCGGCCGCTACGCGATCGGCATCAACGGCGGGCGATACCGCAACTTCGTCGGCGAAAACGGGATGCCGGCGACGGCCGCGCAGACGATGTTCCGGGCGCGGTGAGACGGCCTGCCTCCGGTCGTGCTGAGCCCGTGGAATCACTGACGTTCTTCGCGCCGCCTTCACGATGGCAGAACGGCGCTTCGACAAGCTCGGCGCGAAGGGACGGGTCCGCTTTGCCGCCAACGGCAAAGGCCGCGGGGCGTCGCCGCCCGCGGCCCTGGATCCCGGCCCCAGGAGATGTGGGCCGGGATGACCGAACGGTCGCTTACGCAACCCGTACGGTCACTTGATCTTGGCTTCCTTGAACTCGACGTGCTTGCGCGCGACGGGGTCGTACTTGTTGAAGCTCAGCTTCTCCGTCTTCGTGCGCGGGTTCTTCTTCGTGACGTAGAAGAAGCCGGTGTCGGCGGAGCTGACGAGCTTGATCTTGACGGTGGTCGGCTTGGCCATGACCGGTTCCTGAAAAACGATGAATGAAAAGGGCGACGGAAACTGGCCCGTCGCCGCACAAGGTGGGGCGCATGGCGCAAGGCCGCGGCGGAGTCAAGCCGCCGGCGGTTTTACGCGGCCTTTACCCGGCGCTGCCATGGTCGTCCGGTGAGGAGGCTGCGGCGATGATGGACGGCACCGGAACGAGCACGCTGGCGACGGTGAGGGCGGACCTTTCCCGGCGGATCGGCGCGATCGAGTGGCGCGCGGGGCCGCGCGGCGTCGCCGTGGAGGTGGATGCGATCCGCGCCATCGCGCACCGCCACCACATGCTGCCCGCCGTCACCGTCGCGCACCTGCTGGAGGGCGCGCTCGCCCGCGGCGAGCATGGCGCGCTGGTCCACGGCTGGCTCGCCATGCTGCGCGACGCGGTGGCCAGCGACCGGCAGGACGAGGCCGCCTCGCGCGCCTTCGCTGCCGCCTGCTCGGTTCGCTTCGCCGCCTGACCCTTCCGTCATGGACGCGCTGATGGCCGCGCTCGTGCTGGCGGCACTGACGCAGGCGTCCGACCGCACGCCGTGGCTCGCCGCGATCCTGGCCGACCGGCTGGGGCGCGGCACGGTGGTCGTCGCCGGCCTCGTCGCGCTCGCGCTCAGCTACGCCATCGGCGTCGCCGGCGGACGGCTGCTCGCGCCGGTGATGACGCCCGCGGCGACGCTGCTGCTGCTCGCGCTCGCGCTCGTGCTGGCGGGCGTGGGCACCGGCTGGCGCGTGGCGCGGCCGGAGGCGCTGGAACGCTGGCGCCTGCCCGCCCCCGTCACCGCCGTGCTCGGCCTGTTCATCATGGCGTTCGGCGACCGGATGCAGTTCGTCGTCGTCGCGCTGGCGGCGCGCAGCGACCTGCCCTGGGCGGCGGCGGTCGGTGCGACGATCGGCGCGGGGCTGGTCGCGGGTGCGGCGGCCCTCGCGGGGGAGGCGGCGTGGCTCGCCCTGCCGCTCCGCGCCGTCCGCCTCGCCGCGGCGCTGCTGCTGACCGGCGCGGGGCTGGTGACGGGCGTGGCGGCGGTGGGGCTCGTCTGAGCGGGGAGCGTTTGCGCGCGACCGTCGTTGTCGTGGCGAAATCAAATCCGAAGGGAGCCGCCCCGTGGCCGACATCAATCCCGCGCTGAACACGCCGACCGACCTGGCGCGCAACGACACACGCACGGTCGCCGACGCGCTGAACGCCTCGCTGGCCGATTGCTACGCGCTGTACCTGAAGACGAAGAACTTCCACTGGCACGTCTCCGGCCCGCACTTCCGCGACTACCACCTGCTGCTGGACGATCAGGCCACGCAGATCCTGGGCGTGACGGACGCGATTGCCGAGCGGGTGCGCAAGACGGGCAACACCACGCTGCGCTCCATCGGCGACATCTCCCGCCGGCAGGGAATCGTCGACAACGACCGCGACTTCGTGTCGGCGGAGGACATGCTGTCCGAGCTTCGCGACGACAACCTGAAGCTGGTGGAACGGTTCAGGGAGGTGAAGGACGCCGCCGAGGAAGCGAAGGACAACGCCACCAGCGGCATCGTCGACGAGTGGACCGACCAGGCCGAGGAGCGCGCCTGGTTCCTGTTCGAGGCCAGCCGGAAGGGCTGACGCCGGCCCGTGCCGCGACCATATAGGCGGCGATGACACCTCTCACCGCGCGCATCGCCGCCGGCGTTGCGGACATCCCGGCCGCCGACTGGGATGCCTGCGCCGGCGGCGGCAATCCCTTCGTCGGTCACGCCTTCCTCGCCGCGCTGGAGGCGTCGGGCAGCGTCGGCGGGCAGAGCGGGTGGCAGCCGGTCCCCATCGTCGTCGACGGGGCGGACGGCCGCCCCGCCGCGGTCGCGCCCGCCTACGCCAAGTCGCACAGCCAGGGCGAGTACGTCTTCGACCACGCCTGGGCCGACGCGTGGGAGCGGGCCGGCGGCGCCTATTATCCCAAGCTCCAGGTCGCGGCGCCCTTCACCCCGGTCCCCGGCCCGCGCCTGCTGCTGCGCGCCGATGGCGAAGGGCAGGGGGCGGGGCCCGCGCTGATCGCCGCGCTGGAGGCGGTGGTGCGCCGGCACGATCTGTCCTCCGCCCACGCCACCTTCGTCGATCCCGCGCAGCTCCCGCTGTTCGAAGCCGCCGGCTGGCTGGTGCGCGAGGGCACGCAGTTCCACTGGACCAACCGCGGCTACGCCAGCTTCGACGATTTCCTCGGCGCGCTGGCCAGCCGCAAGCGCAAGGCGATCCGTAAGGAGCGCGCCGCCGCGGTGGAGGGGCTGACGATCCGCCACCTCCCCGGGCCGGCGATCGGCGCGCGCGAGTGGGACGCCTTCTGGTCCTTCTATCAGGACACCGGCAGCCGGAAGTGGGGTCGTCCCTACCTGACCCGCGCGTTCTTCCCGCTGCTGGGCGAGGTGCTGGGAGACCGCGTGCTGCTGATCCTGGCGGAGCGGGACGGCGTGCCGATCGCGGGCGCGCTGAACCTGGTCGGCGCCGACGCGCTGTACGGCCGCTACTGGGGCTGCGTGGAGGAGGTGCCGTTCCTCCACTTCGAGCTGTGCTACTATCAGGCGATCGACGCCGCCATCGCGCGCGGCCTGTCCCGGGTGGAGGCGGGGGCGCAGGGCGAGCACAAGCTGGCGCGCGGTTACGAGCCGGTGCCGACCTGGTCCGCGCACTTCCTGCCCGATCCCGGCTTCCGCCGCGCGGTCGCGGATTTTCTGGTGCGCGAGCGCGAGGCGGTGGCGATGGACCGCACGCTGCTGTCCGATATGGTGCCGTTCCGCCGCGGCGACACGCCGTAGCGGCCGCCCGCTTCAACCCGCGTTCAGCCGCGATCCGCTAGCCGCCTCCACCACTTGCATCGGACAGCCTGCCTGCCCTAGTCCGGTGACACACCCCTCCGCCGAGGAACATCGATGCGTCCCTTTTCCCTTGCCGCCGTTGCCGTCCTGATGACCTCCACTGCCGCCCCTTCAACTGCCGGCGCACAGACCCTGCCCGCCGCCAATCCCTTCGCGAAGCCGAGCACGCTGCCGTACCACGCGCCCGCGTTCGACCGGATCAAGGACACCGACTACCAGCCGGCGATCGAGGCGGGCATGGCGGAGCAGCGTCGCGAGATCGCCGCCATCGCCAACAACAGGGCGGCGCCGACGTTCGAGAACACGATCGTGGCCATGGAGCGCTCGGGCCAGCTGCTGGAGCGCGCGGGCAATGCCTTCAACGGCGTGACCGGTGCGAACACCAACGACACGCTCCAGGCAGCGGAGGCCGCGCTCGCGCCCAAGTACGCGGCGCACGGCGACGCCATCGCGCTCGATGCGAAGCTCTTCGCGCGGGTGAAAACGCTGTACGACAAGCGCGCCGCGCTGAATTTGACGCCGGAGCAGACCCGCGTCCTGGTCAAGACCTACGAGAACATGGTTCGCGCCGGCGCGCAGCTGACCCCGGCGCAGAAGACGCGGATGACCGCGCTGAACGCCGAGCTGGCGCAGCTGACGAACACCTTCAACCAGAAACTGCTCGCCGCGACCAAGGCCGGCGCGCTGGTGGTCGACGACAAGGCGAAGCTGGCGGGCCTGTCCGAGGCGGAGATCGCCGCCGCCGCGGATGCGGCCAAGGCGCGCGGGCTGGACGGCAAGTGGGCGATCCCGCTTCAGAACACGACGCAGCAGCCGCTGCTGGCGAAGATGACCGACCGGCCTACGCGCGAGGCGTTGTTCAAGGCGAGCTGGACCCGCACGACCAAGGGCGACGCCAACGACACCCGCGCCATCATCGCGCAGATCGCGCAACTGCGCGCGGAGAAGGCGAAGCTGCTCGGCTATCCCACCTACGCCGACCTGTCGCTGGCCGACAGCATGGCGAAGACGCCGAAGATCGCGAGCGACTTCATGCGCCAGCTCGCCACCCCGCTGGCCGTGGAGCAGAAGCGCGAGGCGGCGGAGCTGCAGGCGCTGGTGAAGCAGGAAGGCGGCGACTTCACGCTCCAGCCGTGGGACTGGGACTTCTACTCGGAGAAGCTGCGCAAGGCGCGCTACGACCTGAACCAGGACGAGCTGAAGCCGTATTTCGAGATCACGAAGGTGCTGGAGAACGGCGTCTTCGAGGCGGCCCGGCAGATGTACGGCCTCACCTTCAAGAAGCGCACCGACATCCCCGTCTACCATCCCGACGTGACGGTGTACGAGGTGTTCGAGGCGAACGGTCAGCCGCTGGGTCTCGCCTATTTCGATTACTGGAAGCGCGACAACAAGCGCGGCGGCGCCTGGATGTCGAACTACGTCAACCAGTCGAAGCTGTTCGGCACCAAGCCGGTGGTCTTCAACGTCGGCAATTTCACGAAGCCCGCCGCGGGGCAGCCCGCGCTGGTGACGTTCGACGACGTGTCGACCATGTTCCACGAATTCGGCCACGCGCTGCACGGGCTGTTCGCCAATCAGACCTATCCGTCGGTGTCGGGCACCGCGACGGCGCGCGACTTCGTGGAATTCCCGTCGCAGTTCAACGAACATTGGGCGCTCGATCCCGCTGTTCTGCCCAAGTACGCGGTCCACTATCAGACCGGGCAGGTGATCCCGCCCGCGCTGGTGGAGCGGATCAAGCGCGCGTCCACGTTCAACTCGGGCTATAGCGTCGGCGAGGCGCTGGCGGCGGCGCAGATGGACATGAGCTGGCACGCGCTGACCGCGGACCAGCCGCGGCAGGACGCCGACGCGTTCGAGACGAAGGCGCTGGCCGCCACCGGGCTGGACACGGCGAACGTGCCGCCGCGCTACCGTTCCAGCTATTTCCAGCACGTCTTCGGATCGGGCTATGCCGCGGGCTATTACGCGTACCAGTGGACGAAGATGCTCGACACCAATGCCTATGAGTGGTTCGAGCGCAACGGCGGCATGACCCGCGCCAACGGTCAGCGCTTTCGCGACATGGTGCTCTCGCAAGGCGACACGCAGGATTACGCGACCATGTTCCGCGCCTTCTACGGCCGCGATCCGGAGATCGCGCCGATGCTGAAGGACATGGGGCTGAACGCCGACGGCAGCCGGATCGGCGAGGCGAAGTAGCACCGCTCTCCGTTCGTGCCGAGCGAAGTCGAAGCACCGCCGCGGTCGAACCGTAGCCTTCGACTTCGCTCAGCCCGGACGCATGTTCGTGCGTGTCAATCCACCCAGTCGCGCACCAGGCGCCGGCTGGCCAGCGCCATCAGCACGCCCGCCACCACGTAGAGCAGCAGCGCCGCCGCGATGGCGTAGCGTAGCGCCTCGCCGGCGTAGGCCGGCGTCAGTGCGTCGGACAGGCGCCCGATCAACCAGCTGCCCAGCCCCAGTCCGATCAAATTGTTGACCAGCAGGAAGCTGGCGGAGGCGGTCGCGCGCATCCGCGCGGGCACCAGGTGCTGCACCGCGGTCAGCACCGGGCCGAGCCAGACGTAGACCAGCGCCTGCGGCACCAGGAACAGCGCGAAGGCCGCCGCCGCGCTGCCCGACAGCACGCCCGCGACGAACAGCGGCGTGCCCGCGACATAGGCGAGCGCGGGCAGCAGCGCGTACCAGCGCCGGTCCCGCGCGCCCAACCGGTCGCCCAGCACGCCGCCCAGCAGGATGCCCGCGACCCCGCCGGTCAGCAGCAGCGCGCCGATGAACTGCCCGGTCTCCACCAGCGACAGGCCGAAGCTGCGCTGCATGAGGCTCGGCAGCCAGAAGGCGACGCCGTAACCGCACATCGACCCCGCCGCCGCGCCGAAAGCGAGCAGCCAGAAAGCGGGCTTTCCGGCGAGGATCGCGAAGACGCGGCCCATCGGCTCCGCCACCGGCGCGGCGGCGCGCGGCGGATCCTTGACGAGCCAGCGGAACAGCGGTGCGATCAGCAGCCCGGCGACGCCCACGACGACGAAGGCCACGCGCCACTGCACGGCGGCGGCGATGTACCCGCCCAGCAGCACACCCGCCGCGGCGCCCAGCGGGATGCCCAGCGAGTAGATCGACAGCGCCCGCGCGCGCCGCTCCGCCGGAAAGGTGTCGGCGATCAGCGCGTAGGAGGGCGCGACGCCCCCCGCCTCGCCCACGCCCACGCCCAGGCGGAAGGCGAACATTTGCGCGAAGTTCTGCGCCGCGCCGCACAATGCGGTGAAGGCGGACCACACACCCAGGCTGATCGTGATGACCCACGTCCGGCTGGTCCGGTCCGCGATCAGCGCCAGCGGGATGGCCAGCGTGGAATAGAGGATCGCGAAGGCGAGCCCGCCCAGCATCCCCAGCTGCGCGTCGGACAGCCCCAGATCCGCCTTCACCGGCTGCGCCAGGATGGAGAGGATCTGCCGGTCGAGGAAGTTGAAGGTGTAGACCAGCAGCAGCATGGCCAGCACCACGCCCGGACGCGAGCGCCCCGGCGTGGGCGAGGACGGGTGGGTCAGAAACGTACCTCCACGGTGGCCGTCGCGGTGCGCGGCGGGCCGTAATAGCCGATGATCGAATTGCCGAAGAGCGCGCCCGGGAAGTTGTAGCCGCCGACGCGGTATCGCGCGTCGGTCAGGTTGCGCAGCGCCATGCCGACGCGGTAGCGCCCGTCCGGCGACAGCCAGTTGACCGACGCGTTGGCCAGGACGTAGCCGTCCTGGTCCAGCGCGGGCGTGGGGATCTCGAACAGCGTTACATCGCTGCGCAGCGCCACGTCGGGCGTGACGGACAGCGTCCCGCCGGCGAAGTCGGTCGAGGCGGTGACGCTGGCGTTGACGGTGAACTTCGGCGTGTTCTGGAACACGCGCTGGTCCGCCACGTCGACCGGCGTGGTGCCGCCGCCGATGACGGTCAGGAACTCCTTGTAGTCGGCGTTGGTGTAGCCGAACGACAGCTGCGCGGAGAAATCGCGCGACGGCACGATCCGCGTCTCCAGCTCCAGGCCGTAGATGTCCGCCTTGCCCGCATTGTCGACGAAGCTGGCAATGCCGCCGGCCACGTTGGGCACCTGCACCGTCACCTGCTGGTCGGTGTAGCGCGAGTAATAGCCGGCGAGGTTCACGAACAGCGTGCGGTCGAGGAACGCGCCCTTCATGCCCAGTTCGTAGCTGCTGATCTTCTCCGGCTCGTAGCCGTTGACGGTCGTCGGCGTGAACACCGCGTCGCCGCGCATGTCGAACCCGCCCGACTTGAAGCCCTTCCCCCACGAGGCGTAGAGGTTCAGGTCGTCGCGCGGCTCGAAGCTGATCGAGACGCGTGGCGTGAACTGGTCGAAGCTGCGGTCGTTGGTGTAATCCGTGCGGATCAGACCCGGCACCGCCGCCGCATTGCCGAACAGCGGGCTGCGGATGCCGGTGTAGTTGCGGCGGAACACCGTGCCGCGCTTGTCGTCCTTGGTATAGCGCAGCCCGCCCGACAGCTTCAGCTTGTCGGTCACGTCGAAGCTGACGTCGCCGAACGCGGCGTAGCTCTTCGTGCGCACCTCGCCCGAGGTCAGCGTGGTGGTGTTCAGCAGCCCGACCACGGTGTCGAACGCGCCCGATGCCTTCGCGTCGAGATAGTAGAGGCCGAGGACACCCTGCACCCGGTCCGCCTCCACCAGCAGCTGCACTTCCTGCGTGAATTGCCAGTCGTCATACTCCGCCGGCACGTCCAGCGTCGGCAGCGCGGTGTTGTCGAAGTCGATGACGGTGTTGGTCGATCCGTCGCGATAGGCGCTGATCGTCTTGAAGGTCAGCGCGTCGGACAGGCCGAACTCGCCCGTCAGCGACAGGCCCTGCGCGACTACCCGGTTGCGATCGCCGATCCCGGCGCGGGTGTCGTAGACGCTGCGGGTCGGCGCGTAGACCGGATCGGTGCCGTTGGGCAGCAGCCGCGTGCCGTGGCGCGGATTGGAGCGGTCGAGCGTGCGGTCGCCCGCCACGCGCACGAAGATGTCGTCGGTGGGCGACCATTCGGCGGAAACGCGCGCGGCGAGCACGTCCTTGTCATATTGCTCCGCACCCGTCGTCAGGTTGCGGCCATAGCCGTCGCGCCAGTATTTCGCGACCGCCGCGCCGACCGACAGCGTATCCGTCAGCGGGATGGTCAGCTGCCCGACGAGGTCGATCTGGTCGTACGAGCCGTAGCTGGCACGCGCCTGGCCCGCGAATTCGTTGCCCAGCCGCTTCGTCACGTACTTGATCGCGCCGCCGATAATGTTGCGGCCGTAGAGCGTCCCCTGCGGCCCGCGCAGCACCTCGACGCGCGACACGTCGAAGATGTCGAGAACGGCACCCTGCGGGCGCGCGACGTAGACGTCGTCGATGTAGAGGCCGATGCCCGGCTCGAACCCCCACAGCGGGTCCTGCTGCCCCACGCCGCGGCTGAAGGCGATCAGCGTGGAATTGGAGCCGCGCGCGATCTGCAGCGTCAGGTTGGGCGTGCGATCCTGCAGCGCGGTGATGTCCACCGCGCCGGTCTGTACCAGCGTGTCGCCGGACACCACCGACATGGCGATCGGCACGTCGATCAGCGTCTCCTCGCGCCGCCGGGCGGTGACGACGACGTCGCCCACCTCCTCCGCCGCGGTTTCCGCGGGCGTCGTCGCCTGCGGCTCGCCGACCGTGGCGGCGGCGTCCTGCGCCATCGCCGGCGTCGCGGCGATCGCCGCCAGGCTGGCGCCCAGGTGCAGCCACGTGCGTGTGATTCGCGCCATCGTCATCCTCCCCTTGCCACGTCTTTGCGACGCGCTTGCCCTTCGTGGCGCCGGTCTATACTGAAACCTGAACCGGGTTTCAACTTGGCTCGGCAAGGAAGCACGATGGACGTGACGGGGGAGGGGGCGGAGGAGGCCGAGCGCAAGGCGCCGCGCACCGACCGCGGACGGCGGACGCAGCGCGCGATCCTGGACGCGGCGCTGGCGGAGTTCGGCGAGCGCGGCTTCCACGAGGCATCGATCAGCGGGATCACGCGGCGCGCGGGCGTGGCGCTGGGCAGCTTCTACACCTATTTCGATTCGAAGGACGCGCTCTTCCGCGCGCTGGTGAACGACCTGTCGGCGCAGGTGCGCGACCATGTCGCCCCCGCGATCCGCGGCGCGCAGGACCAGGTGGCGGCGGAGCGCGCGGGCCTGGCCGCCTTCCTCGACTTCGTGCGCGCGCACCAGGAAATCTACCGCATCATCGACGAATCGGAATTCGTCGATCCCGACAGCTTCCGCCGCCATTATTCCTCTACCGCGGAGCGGATCGAGGCGCGACTGCGCGCCGCCGCGGCGCGGGGCGAGATCGTCGACACGGTGGACGAGGTCCACGCCTGGGCGATCATGGGGATGAACGTGTTTCTCGGCCTGCGCTACGGCGTGTGGAGCAACGACCGGCCGGTGGCGGATGTCGCCGACGTGGTGGCCGCGATGCTGGCGCGCGGCATCGGGCGGTAGCGGGACCGGGCCTGGGCGCAGTGCCCCCGATGCATCGTCATGCCGGCGCGTTCCGGCATCCACGCTGCACCAGGCGCCCAGCCGCTCGTTACGCGGCACGATGGACCCCGGCACAGGTCCGGGGTGACGGACGGGTGCGAGGCCGGCTCAGCTCTCCGCCAGAGCCCGCGCCAGCAGCTCGCGGATCGCGCGCAGGTCGTCGGGCGGCGCCGCCACCGCGGGTTTCGCCTTCAGCAGCTTCTGCACGCCGGCGAGCGTATAGCCCTCGTGCTGGAGCAGGCTGGCGATGCGCTGCACCAGCGCGACGTCTTCCGGCCGGTAGTAGCGGCGATTGCCCGCGCGCGTCACCGGCTTCAGCTGCGGGAACCGCGCCTCCCAATAACGCAGGACGTGCGGCGCGACGCCGGTCGCGGCCGAAACCTCGCCGATGGTGCGGAACGCGGCGGCGGATTTCTCGTCCGACGCCACGCGGACCGATCGCCCGGCGTCAGCCGGCGTCGATGATGCGCTCGCGCATCATCTGGCTGGCGCGGAAGGTGAGGACGCGCCGCGGTGCGATCGGCACCTCGACCCCGGTCTTGGGATTGCGCCCGACGCGCTCGCCCTTGTCGCGCAGCACGAAGGTGCCGAAGCCGGAGATCTTCACGTTCTCCCCACGGCCCAGTGCGTCGCACATGCAGCTCAGCACCTGCTCCACCATGCGCGACGAATCGGCGCGAGAAAGTCCGATGTTCTTGTGCAGCGATTCGGCGAGATCCGCCCGCGTCAGCGTCCCGGCTTCGGTCATGTCCTAGCTTCTCCCCTCAGAAGGTGGCCATTTTCACGCGGAGATCCGCGCTCCGCAACGAAATTCGTCGATCAGTAGCGCAGCACCGCGGCGCCCCAGGTGAAGCCGCCGCCCATCGCCTCCAGCACCACGATCTGTCCCGGCCGGATCCGCCCGTCGCGCACCGCGGTGTCGAGCGCCAGCGGGACCGATGCGGCGGAGGTGTTGGCGTGCTGGTCCACCGTGACGACGACGCGCTCGGCGGGCAGCGACAACTTGCGCGCGGTGGCATCGAGGATGCGCGCGTTCGCCTGGTGCGGCACGACCCAGTCGACGTCGGCGGGCGTCAGGTCGATGCCCTTCAGCGCCTCCTCCATGACGGAGGCGAGGTTGACGACGGCATGGCGGAACACCTCGCGGCCCTTCATGCGCAGCTTGCCCACGGTGCCGGTGGTCGAGGGGCCGCCGTCGACGTAGAGCAGTTCGTTGTGGCGCCCGTCGGCGTGCAGCTTGGCGGCCAGGATGCCGCGCCCCGCCTTCTCCTCGCTCTCCTGCGCCTCCAGCACGATCGCCCCCGCGCCGTCGCCGAAGAGGACGCAGGTGGTGCGGTCCTCCCAGTCGAGGATGCGGCTGAACGTCTCGGCACCGATCACCAGCGCGCGGCGGTGCGCGCCGGCGCGGATCATGCTGTCCGCCACCTGCACCGCGTAGAGGAAGCCGGAACAGACCGCCGCGACGTCGAAGGCGACGCAATCGTCGATGCCCAGCATCGCCTGCACCTTCGTCGCCGTCGCCGGAAAGGTCTGGTCGGGCGTGGCGGTGGCCAGCACGATCAGGTCGACCTCGGCCGCCGCGGTGCCGGCGGCGTCCAGCGCGCGGCGGCACGCCTCCGCCGCCAGCGTCGCCGTGGTCTCGCCCTCGCCCGCGATGTGGCGGAAGCGGATGCCGGTGCGCTCGACGATCCACTCGTCGGTGGTGTCCACCTGCTTCGCCAGTTCCGCATTCGACACGCGGCGCGCGGGCAGCGCAGAGCCGGTGCCGGTGACGACCGAACGGATCATGCCGCAGCCCTCGCGTCGAAATTGCCCAGGTCCTCGGCGATGCGGCGGGCGAGGTCGGCGCGGACCATCTTCACCGCATTGCCGATCGCCGTCGCCACGCCCAGCTCGTTGGCGCTGCCGTGGCTCTTCAGCACCAGCCCGTTGAGGCCGAGGAAGACCGCGCCGTTGTGATTGTTCGGATCGAGATGGTCGCGCAGCAGCTCGGTCGCCGGACGCGAGATCAGGAAGCCGAGCTTGGACCGGACCGAGCTGGTGAAGGCGCGCTTCAGCAGGTCGCCGACGAAGCGCGCCGTGCCTTCCGCGGTCTTCAGCGCGATGTTGCCGGAGAAGCCGTCGCACACGATCACGTCGTGCTCGCCGCGCGACAGCCGGTCGCCCTCGACGAAGCCGGTGAAGGTCATCGGCAGGTGGGTCGCCGCGCGCAGCGCGCCGGCCGCGTCGCGGATCTCCCCGGTGCCCTTCTGGTCCTCGCTGCCGATGTTCAGCAGCGCGACGCGCGGGGAGGCGAGGTCCAGCGTGGTGCGCGCATAGGCCGCGCCCATCACGGCGAACTGCATCAGGTTCTTCGCGTCGCACTCGGTGTTGGCGCCGAGGTCGAGCATGACGACGTCGTTGTCGCCCAGCGTGGGCAGCAGCGCGGCCAGCGCAGGCCGATCGATCCCCGGCATCGTGCGCAGCGACAGCTTGGCCATCGCCATCAGCGCGCCGGTGTTGCCCGACGACACCGCGGCACCGGCGCGGCCCTGTTTCACGCAGTCGATCGCGACGCCCATCGACGTCGTCCTCGCACGGCGGATCGCCTGGCTCGGCTTCTCGTCGCCCGCGATCACGTCGGGCGCGTGGACGATCTCCGAGTGACGCTCGAGATTGGGGTGCGCGGACAGGCCGGCGCGAATCGCCGCCTCGTCGCCGACCAGCAGGAAGCGGATTTCGCCGCCCTGCGCCTCGGCGGCGCGACGCCGCGCGCGCGCGACGCCGGCGAGCATCACCGCCAGCCCCTCGTCACCGCCCATCGCATCGACGGCGATGCGCGGAACGTTCCCGGGGCTGTCGGTCATGGCAAATCCTGCTCCTGTCGTGCCCGAAGGGTTCAGGCGTCGACGGAGATAACCTCGCGACCGTTATAATGGCCGCACGCGGTGCACAGATTGTGCGGGCGCTTCAGCTCGCCGCAGTTCGGGCATTCCTGGAACGCCTCGACCGACAGGGCGTCGTGCGCGCGGCGCATGCCACGGCGGGAGGGGGAAGTCTTTCGCTTGGGGACGGCCATCGCGGCACCTTGTCTTTCAACGTTATCGGTTGCGATGGGCCGGGCCGACGCCCGCGCGGCCGACACGAGAGCCGGCCGCGGCAGAGCAGCCGGGCATCGGCACGCATCGCGAAGCAGCCGCGCCTATACCGATTTCCGGGCACGTTGCAACCCGATGCGCGGGGTGGCACGCTCGCGCCATCGATGGGGAGGGGGATGGATGCCGTTACCGGTGACGCTGACGATCGCGGCCGCCTGCGCGATCGCCAACCTGTGGCTGGCCTCGCGCGTGGTGCCCGGGCGCCTGAGGGGCGTGGCGGTGGGCGACGGCGGCGATCCGGGCATGACGGCGCGGATGCGCGCGCACGCCAATTTCGCCGAGTACGCGCCGATCGTGCTGGTGCTCCTGGCCGCGATCGAGCTGTCGGGCGGGGCGCGGTGGTGGCTGTGGTGCGCGGGCGCGGTGTTCGTGGTCGGGCGACTGGCGCACGCGATCGGCATGACCCGCCCTTCGCCCAACCCCTTCCGCGCTGGCGGGATCCTGTCGACCTGGGCCGTGACGGCGGCGCTCGCCGGCTGGGCGCTGGTGCTGGCGTACGGTGCGTGACTGCTCCCTCTCCCCATTGGGAGGGAGCCGGGGAGCTACGCCGAAAGCGCCGAATCGCTGACGAACATGTTCCACTGCCGCTCGTGCGCGAAGGTGGAGGGCTTGCCGTGGCCGGGAATGAAGGCGGTCTCGTCGCCGAGCGGCCACAGCTTCGTGACGATCGATTCGATCAGCTGTTTGTGGTTGCCCTGCGGCAGGTCGGTGCGCCCCACCGATCCCTGGAACAGCACGTCGCCGACCTGCGCGAACCTCGACGGGGCGTGGTGGAAGATGACGTGGCCGGCGGTGTGGCCGGGCGTGTGGTAGACGTCCAGCGTCAGGTCCCCCACCGTCACCGTGTCGCCGTCGGACAGCCAGCGGTCGGGCTCGAACGGAACGCCGCGGATGCCCCAGTTCTTCCCGTCCTCCTCCAGCCGCGCCAGCCAGAAGCGGTCGTCCTCGTGCGGGCCCTCGATCGGGACGCCGAACGCGTCGGCGCACGGCTTCGCCTCGCCCGCGTGATCGATATGGCCGTGGGTGAGCAGCACCTTCTCCACGGTGAAGCCCGCCTGCGCCACCGCCGCCTGGATCTTCGGCAGGTCTCCGCCGGGATCGACGATCGCGCCGCGCATCGTCGCCGTGCACCAGATCAATGTGCAATTCTGCTCGATCGGCGTCACCGGCACGATGGCGGCGCGCAGCGGGGGCAAATCGGTCACTTCACTTCCTCTCCGAGCAGATGGCGCTGCCAGAACGCGAGTTCGGCGAGAAAGGCGTAATCGCGATTCGCTTTCTTCGCGAAGCCGTGGCCCTCGTCCGCGGCGACGATGTGCCACGCCTGTCCGCCGTTGGCGCGCACGGCCGCGACCATCTGGTCCGCCTCCGATTGCGGCACGCGCGGATCGTTGGCGCCGGTGACGACCATCAGCGGGATGGTCAGCTCCTTCGACCGCGTCATGGGCGAGATCGCGAGCAGCTTCGCGCGCTGCCGGGGGTCGCGCTCGTCCCCGTACTCGACCCGGCGCAGGTCGCGGCGGTAGCTCTGCGTGTTCTCGAGAAAGGTGACGAAATTGGAGATGGCGACGATGCAGTTCGCCCCCTTCAGCCGCGCGCCGTAGCGGATCGCGGCGGCGTAGCACATGTACCCGCCGTAGCTGCCGCCCTGCACGCCCACGCGCGCGGCGTCGATGCCTGGGTCCCTGTCCAGCCGGTCGAGGAAGGCGCCGATGTCCTTCAGCGGATCCTCGCGCTTGAACGGGCCGTTGTCCATCGCCACGAACCGCTTGCCGTAGCCGCTGGAGCCGCGGACGTTGGGGTAGAAGACGGCGATGCCCAGCTCGTTGGGATAGTAATTGCCGGCGCCCGAGTAATAGGGCCGCTCCTGCCCCTCCGGCCCGCCGTGGATGTCGATCAGCAGCGGGCGCTTGCCGGGGAATCTGGCGGGATCGGGCCGGTACAGGAAGCCGGAGACGGGCGTGCCGTCGAAGCTCCTCACCTCCACCAGCTCGGGCGCGCGATTGGTCGCCGGGTCCAGCCCCCCGGTCTCGCTCTGCGTCCAGCGCGTGACCGCGAGAGTGGCGGGATCGATCGCGAAGCTGTCGCCCGGCGTCGTCGCGCCGCTGACGCTGACCGCGATGGTGCCCCAGGGCGCGACGGTCAGCCCGCCGGCCACGCCCGCGGGCAGGCCGGACACCTCGCGCACCGCCCCCGTTTTCGGATCGAGCAGCCGGATGCGGCTCAGCCCCGCCTCGTTCACGTTGTAGACCACGAAGCTGCCGTCGTCGGCCACGTCGAACTCGTCGACGTCCCACTTCGTCTCCGCCGCTATCGGAGCGAACTTGCCCGTCTTCGGATCGAGCGTGCCGAGCCGCTGGAAATCCGAACCCTTGTCGCTGGTGACGAACAGCGTGCCGTCCGGTGCGTAGCGGGCATCGCCCCAGGCGACCGTGGCCTTGGGATCGGTGATCGCGGTCAGCTTCCCCGTCGACAGGTCGAGGTCGTAGAGCGTCGACTTCTGTATCGACTGGTAGTTGCCGACCACCGCGTGGGCGCCGTCCGGCGCGAAATCCAGGATCGACCAGCCGCCGCCCTGCACCTGCGCGACCAGCCGGTCCGTCTTCGGATCGCGCGGGTCCATGACGTACAGGTCGGTGTCCGCGCCGTTGCGGCGGGTGGAGCTGTAGCCGACGAGGCGCCCGTCCTTGCTCCACGCGCCGAAGGTGTTGCGGCTCTTCCCGTCGGTCAGCAGCGAGAGGCGGCCATCCTTGAGCGAATACAGCTGGAAGAACTCGCCCCCGCCGGTGTCCTTCTGCACGACCAGCACGTCGCCGCTCTTCGAGTAGCTGCCGCTCGAGACGCGGTCCGCCTCGAACGTGATCTGCCGCCGCATCGCCAGCGGCTGCGCCACCGTGTGCAGCTGCGCCACGTTGGCGAAGCGCGTGGTGACCAGCAGCGAGCGGTCGACCGGGTTCCAGTCCACCGGCGCGGCCGAGCGCGATTCGAGATAGGGGCGCACGCGATCGGCGAGCGCGACCGGCAGCGCGGGCACGCCGTCCGCGGTGATCGCGGCGGGCACCGGGACGGCCGGCGCGGCGGCGGGAGCGGGAGCCCGCGCGAGGGCGGGCGCGGCGAGCGCCAGGGCGAGAGCGTGCGCCAGCGGCGTCACGAGCGAGCGGTGCATCCTTGATCCCCCTGGTCGTCGTCGCGCGAAGGCTAGTCGCCGTGCCGCGCGCTGGCAATCGGCGCGAGCGTTCCGCGGCCGCGCCGCTTGCCGCGCCGGGGCGGGGCGGGCATCACCGCCCGCCATGCTGCCCCCGCCCCCCTTCGTGCTGCTCGACGACGCCCGCGACGGCGCCGCCCCCGCGCGGCTCTACGCGCGGCCCGTCGCCGTGCTGGAGGCCGATACGCCCGCGGCGGTGCACGGCGTGCTGGAGGAGATCCGGCGCTCGGTCGGCGAACCGGGCCGGCACGCCGCGGGCTTCCTGTCCTACGAGGCGGCGGGGGCGTTCGAGCCGCGAGCGGCGCTGGCGGGCCGCGCCGCGCCGCTCGCCTGGTTCGGCCTGTTCGACGGCTACGCGGAGGTGGACGCCGCCGCGCTGCTGCCCGATGCGGCGGGCGGCTGGGCCGGCGCGCCCGAGCCGCAGGTGTCGCGCGACGATTACGATGCGATGTTCGCCCGCGTGCAGGCGCTGATCGCGGCGGGCGACCTCTACCAGGCGAACCTCACCTTCCGCGCGCGGGTGCCGGTCGCGGGCGACCCGCTGGCGCTCTACGCCGGGCTGCGGCGGGCGACGGGCGCGGGCTGGGCCGCGGTGGTGCACACCGGGCGCGACCTGCTGCTGTCGCTGTCGCCCGAACTGTTCTTCGCGCTCGACGGCGACCGGCTGACGTGCCGGCCGATGAAGGGCACCGCGCGGCGGCAGGCGGACCCGCACGCGGACGCCGCGGCGGCGCGCGCGCTGGCGGCCGATCCGAAGCAGCGCGCGGAGAACCTGATGATCGTCGACCTGATGCGCAACGACCTGTCGAGGGTCTCGCGCCCGGGGACGGTCGCGGTGCCGAAGCTGTTCGACGTGGAGCGCTATCCCACGGTGCACCAGATGACCTCCACCGTCACCGCCCGGCTGGCCGGGGGGCGCGACGCGGTGGACGTGCTGGCCGCGCTGTTCCCGTGCGGCTCCATCACCGGCGCGCCCAAGCTGCGCGCGGTGGCGGCGCTGGACGCGATCGAGCACGACGCGCGCGGCGTCTACACCGGGGCGATCGGGCGGATCGATTCGCGCGATGATGCGATGTTCAACGTCGCCATCCGCACGCTGGCGATCCGCGGACAGGAGGCGACGATGGGTTTGGGAGGCGGCATCGTGGCGGATTCCACGGCGGACGCGGAGTGGGACGAGGCGCTGGCCAAGGGCGGCTTCGTCGCGCACGCGCAGCGCCCGCTCGACCTGATCGAGACGATGGCGTTCGACCCGATGGAGGGCGTGCTGCGGGTCGAGCCCCACCTCGAGCGGATGAAGGCCAGCGCGGCGGCGCTGGGCTTCGCGTTCGACCGCCACGGCGCGCGCAACGAATTGCAGGCGGCGACCTTCCGGCTGCGCACGGCCGCGCGCGTGCGGCTGGTGCTGTCGCGCGCCGGCACGGTGGCGATCGAGGTGTCGCCGCTGCCCGTCAGCCCCGCCGTGATGCGCGTCGCGCTGGCGCCCCTGCCGGTGCCGCCAACGGACCTGCGGCTGCACCACAAGACCAGCGACCGCGCCTTCTACGACGCGGCGCGGATCGCCGCGGGGACGGACGAGGTGGTGTTCGTCCGCTCCGACGGCGCGCTGACCGAGGGCAGCTTCACCAGCCTGTTCGTGGAGCGCGACGGCCTGCTGCTGACGCCGCCGCTGACGGACGGGCTGCTGCCCGGCGTCCTGCGCGGCGAGCTGATCGGCGCGGGGCGCGCGCGGGAGGAACGGCTGACGGCACGGGACCTTGGCGACGGCTTCCTGCTCGGCAACGCGCTGCGCGGCCTGGTGCCGGCACGCCTGATCTGACGGCGGCGGTTGCGAAACAAGCGTGCGCCGTCCATAGGCGCGCGCGCATTTTCCGAACAAGGACGCCCCCCGTGAAGCCTTCCGCCGCGCTCGACCGCATCAGCCCGTCGCCCACGCTCGCGATCACCAGCCGCGTGCTGGAGCTGAAGCGCGCCGGCGTCGACGTGATCGGGCTGGGCGCGGGCGAGCCCGATTTCGACACGCCCGACTTCGTCAAGGAGGCGGCGATCAAGGCGATCCGCGACGGCCAGACGAAGTATACCAACGTCGACGGTACCGCCGAGCTGAAGGACGCGATCGTCGCCAAGTTCGCGCGCGACAACCGCCTGACCTACACGCCGCCGCAGATCAGCGTGAACGTCGGCGGCAAGCACACTTTGTTCAACGCGCTGGTGGCGACGCTGGACGCGGGCGACGAGGTGATCGTGCCCGCGCCCTATTGGGTCAGCTATCCCGATGTCGTGCAGTTCGCCGGCGCCGTGCCGGTCATCGTCGCGGCGGGGGCGGACCAGGGCTACAAGCTGACGCCGGCGATGCTGGAGGCGGCGATCACGCCGCGGACCAAGTGGGTGATCCTCAACTCGCCCTCCAATCCAACGGGTGCGGCCTATACCGCGGACGAGCTGCGCGCGCTGGGCGCGGTGCTGGAGCGGCATCCGCAGGTGTGGATCTTCGCCGACGATATGTACGAGCATATCGTCTACGACGACTTCGCCTTCGCCACGATCGCGCAGGTCTGCCCCTCGCTCTACGACCGCACGCTGACGGTGAACGGCTGTTCCAAGGCCTATGCGATGACCGGCTGGCGCATCGGCTTCGCCGCGGGCGCGCCGTGGCTCATCAAGGCGATGGCGAAGCTGCAGTCGCAATCGACCAGCAATCCCTGCTCGATCGCGCAGGCCGCGGCGGTGGCGGCGCTGACCGGCGACCAGTCCTTCCTGAAGGAGCGCGCGCGCGCCTTTCAGGTGCGCCGCGACCTCGTCGTCGACATGCTGAACGCGGCCGAGGGCATCACTTGCCCGCGGCCCGAAGGCGCCTTCTACGTCTATCCCGACGTGTCCGGCGCGATCGGCAAGTCGACGCCCAAGGGCGCGCGGATCGAGAGCGACAGCGACTTCGTGACCTATCTGCTGGACGACGCGCGCGTGGCGGCGGTGCAGGGCGTCGCGTTCGGCGTGTCGCCCGCCATGCGGATCAGCTACGCCACGTCGGAGGCGCAGCTGACGGAGGCGTGCACCCGCATCCAGCAGGCGTGCGCCGCGCTGCGGTAACCACCGGGTTTCGCCACGGAAACGATCCTGTTCCCGCACTGACATGGCGCGGGAACCCGTGCGCCGCTATCTGGCGCGCCGATGAACGCCGCGACCAGCCGGCGTTCAGTCGCGCCCGCGTACATCCGGCCGCATCGTTCGTTGCCTGTAGGAAAGAGATCATGTCCCGTTTCGCCCGCTCCAGCTTCCTGTGGCAGTTCGCCGGCGGCTTTCTGCTCGGCACGATGGGCATGGGCGCGCTGTACGTCTCGCACGACGCGCCGCCGTCCACCCCCGCCGCGATCTACGCGCAGCGCTGATCGCGACGCGGGAGCGGACTGGCACGGCGCGCGGTGCGCCACCATATCGGCCGCATGACCCGCGCCATCCTCCTTCCCGCCCTGCTGCTCGCATCCTGCGGTCCCGCCGCGGCGGAGCGCGCCGTTCCCATTCCCGCCGCGCGCAGCGACGTGCCCGCCGCCGCCGGCACGCAGGTCGCCGTGCTGGCGGGGGGATGCTTCTGGGGAATGGAAGCGGTGTTCGAGCAGGTGCGCGGCGTGAGATCCGTCACGTCGGGCTATGCCGGCGGCACCCGCGGCACCGCCAATTACGATGCGGTCAGCACCGAGCGGACGCGCCACGCCGAGGCGATCCGCATCGTCTACGATCCCCGGGTCGTCAGCTATGCCACGCTGCTGCGCGTCTATTTCTCCGTCGCGCACGATCCGACCCAGGTGAACCGGCAGGGGCCGGACAGCGGCCCCAGCTACCGTTCCGCCATCTTCCCGCAATCGCCGCAGCAGCGCGCCGTCGCGACCGCCTATATCGCGCAGCTGAACGCGGCGAAGGCGTTCCCCGGCGCGATCGCGACGCGGATCGAGGGCGGCGCCTTCTACCCGGCGGAGGCCTATCACCAGGACTTCTACCGCCGGAACCCGACGCATCCGTACATCGTGCGCTGGGACAAGCCGAAGGTCGCCGCCTTCCGCGCCGGTTTCCCGAAGCTCGCGGCCTAGGCGCGCGACTTCTTCTCCAGCGCCTGCTTCAGCCCGGCGAGCGCGCCGAGCGGCCGGGCGTCCTCCTCGCTGAGCACGCCCGCCTCCCTCAGCGCCGCCGCCGCCGCAGGGCTGCGCGAATAGGGATCGAGCGCGAGCGCCACCGTCTCCGCCGCCGCCTCGCCCAGGTCGATGCCGCCGCCGGTAATCTCCACCGTGTCGAGCGCGTCGGCGGCCAGCTCCACCTCGTCCTCCCCGCCCGCGCCCGGCTCGACGAACAGCAGCGACACCGGCTCGTCGATCGCCTGCGTCAGCGGCTCGCCCGTCACCGCGCAGGCCTGCACCACCGCCGCCTCCACCCGGCCGCGCGCGGCGATGCCCGCAGCCTCGCGGCGGATCGCGAAGCTCGCCTCCAGCCGCTCGATCGCGACCAGGCCGAATCGCTGCGCCAGCGCCGCGCGCTCCTCCGGCGTGGCGGCGATGGCGACCGTCCGCTCCTCGCTGCCGATCGCGTCCAGCCGCTCGATGCGCGGGAACTCGGCCGGGGACACGGGCGACGTCACGGCAGCTTCCCTTCGTCCAGTGCGGCGCGCGGCCAGTCGGCCAGCGCGGTGTGGAGCGCCTTCAGCTCGTCGCGCACGTGCGCCAGCGCGGCGGCGTCGGGCGCCTCGCCGCGGTAGAGGTTGCGCACCAGCGCGGCATCCAGCGCCGCATCGTCCTGCGCCAGTCCGTCGCGATAGGCGCCCAGCCGCCCGCCCAGCATCCCCATCATGCGGCCGACATGCTTGCCCACCACCATGTCGCCGAACCCGATCTGCCGCACCTGCGCGTCCATGTCGTCGACGAACCGCTCGGTCAGCGGGATGGTCGCGGCGACCGCGTCCTCCTCCCGCTCCAGTCGCAGCAGCACGATCGACAGGATTGCGGCGACCATGTCGAACCGGCCGTCCAGCGTGTCGGGCACGTGCCCGTCGAGGTACCAGTGCGGCCGCCGCGCGCGGGCGATGACCGCGTCGTACAGCGGCAGTGCGGCGGTGGGGTCGTGCCGCCCGAACAGGCGGGGGAAGAGGCGGGCGAGGAAGGTCAAAGGGGCTCCGGCAGCGACGGGGAAGGTGATCGACGCGCGCGCCGCTTGTGTCGGCCGCGCGGCATCCATATTGGTGCGCGCGAGCGCCGCTGTCCATGACGGGCGTTTCCAGTCGCGTCTCGCGGAGTCCCCATGCGCCCCCTTCTCGCCTCCAGTCTCCTTCTCGCCGGCCTGCTCGCCGCCGGCTGCACGCCGCTTCGCTCGCACCAGGGCTATATCGTCGATGCGGACCTGGTGAACGCGATCCAGCCGGGGGTGGACAATCGCCAGTCGGTGCTGGCGACGCTGGGCACGCCCAGTTTCGCGAGCCAGTTCAACCAGGGCGACTGGTATTACGTGTCGCGCGACAGCCGCAACTTCGCGTTCAATCCGCCCTCGCCCAGCGACCAGCTGACCGTGCAGATCAGCTTCGACCAGAGCGGCAACGTGTCGGCGATCCGCCGCTCGGGCGTGGAGCAGGTGGCGAAGGTCGATCCGTACGGCAAGACGACGCCGACGCTGGGCCGCGAGCGCGGCTTCTTCGCCGAGCTGTTCGGCAACATCGGCGCGGTGGGCGCGCCCGGCATGGGCGGCGCGCAGGGCGGCGGCGGGCGCGATCGCCCCTGATTCCTGCGCGCCCCTGATTCCTGCGAGCCCCTGATCCCCGCAAGCATCGTGATCTGCCTGTCGTTTCGCTGACGATCGCATTCGCGGGCGGTTCAGCGCGCCCGGCATAATCCCGTCCCCAGGTGGGCGCCCGTCGGCGCCCGCATGGAGGACAAGGAAGATGCGTACCTTCTTCACCGCCGCACTGATCGCCGCCATGATGGCGCCCGTGTCGGCCGGCGCGCAGACGCGCGAGCTGCACCGCAACCGCCAGGACATCCGCCAGGAACAGCGCGAGTTGCGCGACGCCTGGCGCCGCGGCGACCGCCGCGACATCAGGGAGGAACGCCGCGACCTGCGCGAGGCGCGGCAGGAATATCGCGAGGACAGGCGCGATTATCGCCGCGACGTGCGCGACGATTGGCGCCGCGACCGGCGTGACGACTGGCGCGATGACCGGCGACGCAACTGGGGCCGCGACGATTGGCGCGGCTATCGCAACGATCACCGCGCCGTCTACGCCCGCGGCAACTGGCGTGCGCCGTTCCGCTACCAGTCGTTTCGTGCCGGCACGCGCATCGCCCCGGCCTATTACGGCGGGCGCTACGCCATCGTCAGCCCGGCGCGATACCGCCTGCCGCCCGCCTATGGCGCGACGCGGTGGGTACGCCACTACGACGACGTGCTGCTGGTCGACGCGCGTCGCGGCGTCGTGCTGGACGTGATCCGCAACTTCTTCTGGTGAGGGAACAAAGGGAAGCGGGCTCGCGCACCGCTTCCCTTCCCCTGTTGCACCTGCTCCCCAATCGACTCGCCGGGCTTCGGCCCATGCCGGTTCGGCCGCGTCGCGGAAAACGCCACGACGCGGCCAGTACCGGCTTGGGGTCGGCACCGGTCCCGAAAGGGGAAAAGGGACCGCTGCGCCCAACGAGCCGGGCCGGTTTTTGTTCGTCCTCTCCGACACTTTCGCGACCGATGTTGCGCGGGTGCCACACCTCGCGCACAAACCCGATCGCTGGGGGGCGCGGGAACGATGGGGTCGGTGGGTGATGGCTGGCTGATCGCGCTCGACGCGGGCCTCGGCGAGGCGCTGCTGTTCGCGGGCGTCCTGTTCCTCGTCGGCGGGCTGGACGATCTGGCGATCGATCTCGCCTGGGCGCGGATGCGCCGGCCGCCCGCGCGATTCGAGGACCTGCCGCCCGCACCGCCGTGCCGCCTCGCCGTGTTCGTGCCGGCGTGGGACGAGGGCGCGGTCATCGCGGCGATGCTGCGCGCGACGCTCTCCCGCTACCGCCACGACGATTATCGCCTGTTCGTCGGTTGCTATCCCAACGATCCCGCCACCATCGCCGCGGTCGCGACCGTGGCGCAGGAGGACGCCCGCGTCCGCCTGGTGATCGGCGAGGCCGACGGGCCCACGACGAAGGCGGCCAACCTCAACGACCTGTGGCGCGCGCTGCGCCGCGCGGACGCGCGCGACGGGCGCGCCACCGACGCGGTCGTGCTGCACGATGCCGAGGACGTGGTCGATCCGTTCGAGCTGGCGCTGGTGGAGCGGCTGCTGCCGCGCTTCGCGCTGGTCCAGCTGCCGGTGGTGCCGCTGCTGGACCGGGGTGCCACGCTCGTGGCGGGCACCTATGCGGACGAGTTCGCGGAGAGCCACGGCCGGACGCTGGTGGTGCGCGGCGCGCTGGGCGTGGCGCTGCCGCTTGCCGGCGTGGGCTGCGCGCTCCGCTGCGACGCGCTGGCGGCGATCGCGGGCGCGGGGGACGCGCCGTTCGATCCGCGCACGCTGACCGAGGATTACGAGCTGGGCCTGCGACTCGGCGCGCTCGGCCTGCCCGCCTGCTTCGCGCGCGTCACCGCGCCGGGGCGGGGCGCGCCGATCGCCACCCGCGCCTATTTCCCCGACCGCGTGCGCCCCGCGGTGGTGCAGAAGGCGCGCTGGATGGTGGGCATCGCCTTCGCCGGCTGGGACCGCACCGGCTGGGGCGCGGGGTGGCGGCCGGCGGAATGGTGGATGCGGCTGCGCGACCGGCGCGCGCCGCTGGCGGTGATCGCGCTGGCGGTCGCCTATGCCGCGCTGGCGGGGAGCGCGCTGTCCTGGGCGGCGCATGCGTGGCGCGGCACCGCCATGCCGTGGCCGCAGGGAGCGCTGCGCTGGCTGCTGGCGATCAACGCGCTGCTGCTGGCGTGGCGGCTGGCGATGCGCGCGGGGGCGACGGCGCGCGTCTACGGCTGGCGCGAGGGGATGCGCGCGGTGCCGCGCGCGGTGGTGGGCAACATCGTCGCGATGCTGGCGGCGCGGCGTGCGCTGGTCCGCTACTGCCGGATGCTGGCGGGGGACGAGGCGCGCTGGGACAAGACCGCGCATCGTTTCCCGGCGACGGTGCCGGGCGATGCGTGACGCCGCGCATTCCGCGCGGCGCGGACGCCCGCTGCGCGCGCTGGGGCTGGTGCTCGGCGGCTGGATCGCGATGCGCGTGGCCTGGCTGTGGCCGCACGCGTCGACGCCGCCCCGCCACGCCTCCATCCCGCCCCCGGCCTCGGCCCCGGCGACGCAGCCGGCACCGCCCCTTCGGCTCGCGCTGGGGATACCGGGTGAGGTGCCCGCGGTGCCGACCCGCCCGTTGCGCGAGCGGACGTTCGCGCCGACGCCCGTCGTGCCCCCTCCTCCGACCACGCTTTCCCCCGCTCCCGCGATCGCGTTGCCGCGCCCCCCGGTGGAGCACGTCCTCGCGCTGCTCGGCCTCGTGCGCTACGGCACGCCGGATCCGGCGCCGCCCGGCCCTTCGCGCTGGTCGGGCAGCGCCTGGGCGATCGTGCGCGGCGCGGGCGGGGCGGGCGGAGTGGCGACGCCGCAGCTGGGCGGTAGCCAGGCGGGTGCGCGGCTCGCCTACGCGCTGGACGACCGGTTCGCGCTCGCCGCGCGCGTGGCGGGCGCGCTGGGCACGCGGCAGCGCGAGGCGGCAATCGGCGTCGAGTGGCGCCCCACCGCCCTGCCGCTGCGCGTGGTGGCGGAGCAGCGGATCGGGCTGGCCGCCACCCGCGGCGGGCCGGCGCTGGGCCTGGTCGGCGGCGTCTCCGACCGGCCGCTGCCGCTCGGCCTCGCGCTCGACGGCTATGCGCAGGCGGGGGTGATCGCGCGCGACGGCGGCGAGGGCTATGCCGACGGCGCGATCCGTGTCGGCCGGGCGGTGGGCGCGCTCGACCTGTCGCTCGGTGCCTGGGGCGCGGCGCAGCGGGGCGCGGCGCGGCTGGACCTCGGCCCCTCGGCGGCGGTGGTCGTGCCGGTGGCGGCGGCGCGGGTGCGCGTGTCGCTCGACTGGCGCCAGCGGGTGGCGGGCAACGCGCGGCCGGCATCGGGCGTGGCGCTGTCGCTGGGAACCGATTTCTAGCCGACCGGTCGCCGCGGGGCGCTATGCCGCGCGGCGCGAAGCGGCTAATCCCCGTCGTCGCCATGGACCTCTACCTGCCGATCGCGAACCTGTCGGTGAACGCGCTGGTGATGATCGCGCTGGGCGCCGGCGTCGGATTGCTGTCGGGCATGTTCGGCGTCGGCGGCGGGTTCCTGACGACGCCGCTGCTGATCGTCTACGGCATCCCGCCCACGGTCGCCGCCGCCTCCGCCGCGACGCAGGTGACGGGCGCCAGCGTCTCCGGCGTGTTCGCGCACATGCGGCGCGGCGGCGTGGACGTGCGCATGGGCGGCGTGCTGGTGGCGGGCGGCATCCTCGGCTCGCTGTTCGGCGCGTGGCTGTTCCGGCTGCTGCAGCAATCGGGACAGATCGATACCGCTATCGCCGTCACCTATGTGCTGCTGCTCGGCTCCATCGGCCTGTCGATGCTGCGCGAGGCGGTGGCGGCGATCCTGGTGGCACGCGGGCGGCGCCCGGCGAAGCCGCGGCGGCGGCGCCACCACCCGCTGGTCGCGGCGCTGCCGTTCCGGATGCGCTTCTACGCCAGCGGCCTCTACATCTCGCCGCTGGCGCCGCTGCTGCTCGGCTTCGCCACCGGCATCCTCACCATCCTGCTCGGCATCGGTGGCGGCTTCGTGCTGGTGCCGGCGATGATCTACCTGCTTGGCATGGCGACCGGCGTGGTGGTGGGCACCAGCCTGTTCCAGATCCTGTTCGTCACCGCGGCGGCGACGATGGTCCACGCGACGACGACCAAGGCGGTGGACATCGTCCTTGCCGCGCTGCTGCTGGTCGGCTCGGTCGCGGGCGCGCAGCTGGGCGCGCGGCTGGCCAGCCGCGCCAAGCCCGAATACCTGCGCCTGGCGCTCGCGCTAATGGTGCTGGCGGTGGCGTTCCGCATCGGGCTCGGGCTCGGCTGGCGGCCCGACGAGATCTACACGGTCGAGCTGAATTGAGGCGCGCGCTGCTCCTCCTTGCCGCGCCGCTGCTGGCCGCGCAGGCCAAGCCCGTGCTGGTGCCCGACGTGTCGCAGCGCGAGGTCGAGATCGCCTACAGCTTCACCGGCGCGGAGCTGCTGCTGTTCGGCGCGATCCTCTATCCCGGCGGGCGCGTGCCCGCGGACGACCGGCGCACCGACGTGGTGGTCGTCGTCAAGGGGCCGACCGAATCGATCACGATCCGGGAAAAGGAGAAGGTGGCGGGCGTGTGGATCAACGCGCAGGCGCTGCGCTACCGCTCGGCGCCCAGCTTCTACGCCGCCGCCGCTTCCCGCCCGATCCGCGACATCGTCGACGCGCGCACCCGCGCCATCTACGAGATCGGGCTGGACAGCCTCCAGCTCTCCCCCGCCTCCAACGCGCCGGCGGAGGTGCAGGATCGCTTCACCCGCGGCCTCGTCGAGCAGCGCCGCCGCGCCGGGCTGTTCACCGAGACGCCGGGCGCGGTGGAGATCACCGGCGGCGTCCTCTATCGCGCGCGCATCCGGGTGCCCGCGCAGGTGACCGTCGGGCGCTTTACCGCGGAAACCTTCCTGATTCGCGACGGCCGCGTCCTGGCGGCGGCGGTACGCGACATCGACGTGCGCAAGTCGGGCTTCGAGCGCTTCGTCGCCGAGGCGGCGGACCGCCATGCCATCCTCTACGGCCTCGCTGCGGTGGCGCTGTCGGTGCTGCTCGGCTGGGCGGCGGGGCGCATCGCCCGGCGCGGCTGATCCGTCCACGCTTCCTTTACCGCGCGCGCCTAGGCTGGCGGGGAACGAGGGGGCGTGCTGCACGATGAACCATTTCTCTTCCGGCGCCTTCGTGCCGGCCGCGGACGTCAGCCGCGAACCGATCGGCTATGTTGCGGAAATCGCCGGATCGCGCAGCGAGATGGTGTTTGATCTCGCCGCCTTGCAGGCGCTGGTGGGACACGATGACCCGGTGATCGCGTCGGCGGGGCAGGTCGGCGGGCAGGTGAAGGTGCGCGTCGGCCAGTCGTGGCTGCTCGCCAACATCCGCTCGCTCGGGCTCGCGCCGGGACAGATGGACCGCGTGGTCGCCACCGTCGATTTCCTCGGCGAGGGGGACGAGGAGCGGCTGACCGGCAAGCTCTACAACTTCCGCCGCGGCGTCACCCGCTATCCCATGCCGGGGGCGGAGGCCTATGCCGCCACCGGGGCGGACCTCCAGCAGGTCTATGCCGCGTCGGACCGGCCCAGCGTGGAGATCGGCCTCGTCTATCCCACCCGCGACGTGCGCGCCTCGCTGTTCGTCGATTCGATGCTCGGCAAGCATTTCGCGCTGCTCGGCTCCACCGGCACCGGCAAGTCGACCAGTGCCGCGCTGATCCTGCACCGCATCTGCCAGCTGGCGCCGCAGGGCCATATCGTGATGGTCGATCCGCACGGCGAATATGCCGCCGCGTTCAAGGGGAACGGCGCGATCTACGACGTGTCGAACCTGCAGATGCCCTATTGGCTGATGAACCTGGAGGAGCATTGCGAGGTGCTGCTCACCTCCACCGGGTCGGACCGGCAGGTGGACGCCGACATCCTCGCCAAGTGCCTGCTCGCCGCGCGGTCGAAGAACCGCCTGGGGCAGGAGATCCCCAAGCTGACGGTCGACGCGCCGATCCCCTATCTGCTCAGCGACCTGACCCAGCTGATCCAGCTGGAGATGGGCAAGATGGATCGTGCCGGCGACACCGCGCCCTATCTGCGGCTGAAGAACAAGATCGACGAGGTGAAGGCCGATCCGCGCTTCGGCTTCATGTTCTCCGGCATGCTGGTCGCCGACACGATGGCCGGCTTCGTCAGCCGCGTCTTCCGCCTGCCGGGCGAGGGCAAGCCGATCTCGATCATCGACGTGTCGGGCGTGCCCAGCGAGATCACCAGCGTGGTGGTGGCGATGCTGAGCCGGATGGTGTTCGACTTCGCCATCTGGTCCCGCAACGAGCCGCAGCGCCCGATCCTGCTCGTGTGCGAGGAGGCGCACCGCTACATCCCGCGCGACGACACCGGTTCGTCGGTCGCGCGCATCCTCGGTCGCATCGCGAAGGAGGGACGCAAGTACGGCGTGTCGCTGGGCCTCATCACGCAGCGCCCGTCGGACCTGGCCGAAGGCGTGCTGTCGCAGTGCGGCACGATCATCTCGATGCGCCTCAACAACGATCGCGACCAGGCGTTCGTGCGCGCCGCGATGCCGGAGGGTGCGCGCGGCTTCCTCGATTCGATCCCCGCGCTGCGCAACCGCGAGTGCATCATCTGCGGCGAGGGCGTCGCGATCCCGATCCGCGTCGCCTTCGATCCGCTGGAGGCGGACAAGCGCCCGGCGTCGGACGATCCGCTGTTTTCCGAGCTGTGGAAGGAGAGCGGGGGCGAGGAGCAGATCATCGCCCGCACGATCCAGCGCTGGCGCAGCCAGGGGCGCTGAACGCACGCGGACGGTAGGCGAGCGGCCACGGCGCCGCTATGCGTTGATCGACATCAACTCCGTAGGGAGCCGACGTTTGACCCTGATCCTGCTCATCCTGATCGGTGCCGCGGTCTGGCTGTTCCTGTCGTACAACAAACTGCGCGCGCTGGCAGAGAACGTGAAGCGGCGGCAGGCCAACGTGGCCGCCAGCGTCAAGAAGCGGCTCGACATCGCGCAGCGGCTGGCGGACATCGCCGCGGGCTATGGCGAGCATGAGAAGCTGGCGCATTTCACCGTCGTGGAGGGCGAGGCGAACATCAGCGCCGCGAACGCGGCGGCGGCGGACGCCTCGCGCGTGATCGGCAACGTGCAGATGCTGGCGAACCGCTTTCCGGACCTGAAGGCGAATGCGACCTATCAGCAGCTGATGCGGCAGCTCGACGAGATCGAGACCGCGATCCTCGACCGGCGCGAGGCGTACAATGCCGCGGCGGAAGGCTATAACGCGACCCGCGGCAGCCTGCCGCACCTGTTCTACGCCGATGCGATGGGCTTTTCCGAGGCGACCTATTTCGCGGTCGACGACGACGGCGCGGAGCGGCTGGTCGAGTTCCGTACCGACGACGGGCGCATCCTGCGCGAGACGATGGGGCGGATGGCGACGGTGGCGACCGCCCATGCGCAAACCGCCGCCGGGCGCCTGCGCGCGGCCAACGAGCGGCCGAAACTGAACGACGCGGAGGCCGACGACGCGCGGGGCGAGGCACCATAGCGCGATCTGGCTTCGCTCCGGCTACCGCGCCGGCGTGGCCAGCAGGTTCGCGATCTTCGCCCGCATCGCGCGCAGCGTGTCCGCCGACAGCGTCTGCACGCTGGCGAGCGAGATCGAGCGCGGGTTCACCGGGCGGCCGTTCTTCCACACTTCCCAGTGCAGGTGCGGTCCGGTGGAGATGCCGGTCGAGCCGACGTAGCCGATCACCTGCCCGCGGCGCACGCGCTGTCCCGGGCGCACCGCGATGCGGCTCATGTGGCCGTAGCCGCTGGCGAGACCGGCGGGATGCGCCAGCTTCACGAAATTGCCGTAGCCGCCGGATCGGCCCGCGAACGCGACCACGCCATCGACCGCCGCCAGGATCGGCGCGCCATAGGGGGCGCCGATGTCCATCCCCTTGTGCATCCGCATGAAGCCGAGCAGCGGGTGCATCCGCATCCCGAACGTGGAGGTGACGCGGCCCGCGACGGGCATCCCCATCGTGCCGCGCGTCTCGTAGCGGCCGGCGGCATCGAAGAACGATCCGGCGCCGTCGCCCCAGCGCACGAGCTGGAGCTTCTTGCCGCCCTGGTCCAGCGAGGCGAGCTGGAGCTGGCCCACCTCCACCTCGCCGGTCGCGGCGCGGCGCTGGTCGGCGACCAGGTCGAACGTGTCGGACGCGGCGACGCTGCCGATCGGGATGCGGGTCGCCAGCGCCTTGATGTACGCTTCGACCACGCGCGCGGGCACGCCGGCGGCGCGCGCGGAGCGATACAGGCTGGGGCCGACCAGGCCGCGCACGCGCAGCGGCGTGCGGTCGATCGCGATCGGACGGCGATCCAGCGTCAGCCCCTCGCCGGAGCGGTTGACGGCCAGCTCCAGGTCGAAGGCGGCGCGGAACGCGAGCTTCTCCAGCGGCCGGGGCTGAAGCTTCGTGGGCCGGCGGCCGAGCGTCAGGGACAGGACGGTGCCGGGCTTCAGCGAATCGATGCGAACCGCGTCGGAGACGAGGTTCGCCACCGTCGCCGCCTCGCCGCGGCCGATGCCGGCGCGCTGGAGCGCGGCGGGCAGGGTGTCGCCGTCGGAGAGCGCGGCGGTCAGCTCGATCGTCGGGCGCTCCGGCGTCTCCTTCAGCTGGCGCACCAGCGCGGACGCGGCCATGCGCCGCCCGGTGGTGGCGCCATAGGCCAGCGGGGCGATCCCCTGCGTGCGCGTCTCCTCGAACGCCGCGCCTCCGACCGCGGGCGCGGCATAGCCCAGGATCGGCCGCCAGCCCGGCGACAGCATCCACGCGGCGCCGCACAAAGCGGTGCAGGTGGCGAGACCGCGCCACCAGTCGCGCGTGCCGATGCGCTGGCCCAGGTCCGGCACCCAGTCGGTCTGCAACGCGGCGACGCGCAGCCGCTCGATCCAGGGCTGCTCCACCACGGGCACCAGCGCGCGGCCGAAGCTGCGCGCCCCGGCGGCACCGGCGAGTTCCAATCCTTGCGGTTCGCGCAGGAACATGAGTGGCGAGGACCCCCGTACGCTCGCCGATCAACCCCCCGGCGATGGGTGGAAGCGTTGTGAGGCCAAGGTCCTAAAGTCAAATTAACCGCGGGGTTGCGCGATTCCCGCTGCGGTGGGGCGTTTGCCGCGCGCGGTGGGGTGAAGAGGGGGCTTACACAAGGGCACGAAGACACGAAGGAAGAAGGGCGTCACGCGGAGGCGCGGAACTTTGCCGCAGGCGGCGTCTCGCGCCAGCGAGACAGGATCGCCCCACGCCGGCCATGTCATGAGCCGCCGGTGGCGGCTCGGGTCTCGTCCGCCCAGCATCAATCCGCGTCTCCGCACCCCCCGCGCGAACCCACCTTCTCCTTTTCCTTCGTGTCTTCGTGCCTTCGTGTGAGCACCCCTTCTTCCGAAAACCGCATTGCAAACCCGCGTCCCCGCCCCGATGTTGCCCCCACCATGGGCGCACAGGACACGGCGCGGGTCACGGCGGTGTTGGGTCCCACCAACACGGGCAAGACCCATCTCGCGATCGAGCGGATGTGCGCGCATTCCAGCGGGATGATCGGCTTCCCGCTGCGCCTGCTGGCGCGCGAGGTCTATGACCGGGTCGTCGCGATCAAGGGCAAGGAGCGCGTGGCGCTCGTCACGGGCGAGGAACGCATCGTGCCCAGGGACGCGCGCTGGTTCCTGTGCACCGCGGAGAGCATGCCGCTGCACCGGGACTTCGCCTTCGTCGCGCTGGACGAGGCGCAGCTCGGCGCCGACCGGGAGCGCGGCCACGTCTTCACCGACCGGCTGCTCCACGCCCGCGGGCGCGAGGAGACGATGATCCTCGGCTCCGATGCCTTGCGCGGCGTCGTCCGCGCGCTGGTGCCCAAGGTGGAGATCGTCGAGCGGCCGCGCTTCTCCACGCTCTCCTACGTCGGCGCGAAGAAGCTCTCGCGCCTGCCGCGCCGCTCCGCCATCGTCGCCTTTTCCGCCGAGGAGGTGTACGCCACCGCGGAGATGCTCCGGCGACTGCGCGGCGGAGCGGCGGTGGTGATGGGCTCGCTCAGCCCGCGCACCCGCAACGCGCAGGTGGCGATGTTCCAGGCGGGCGAGGTCGACTATCTGGTCGCCACCGACGCGATCGGCATGGGGCTGAACCTGGACGTCGGCCACGTCGCCTTTGCCGGCCTCTCCAAGTTCGACGGCCAGCGCCGCCGTCGGCTGACGGTGGCGGAAATGGCGCAGATCGCGGGGCGCGCCGGGCGGCACCAGCGCGACGGGACCTTCGGCGCGCTGACCGAGGAAGGACCGGATGCCTTCGACGCGGAGGAGGTGGCGGCGATCGAGGGGCATCGCTTCCCGCCGCTGGAGACCCTGTTCTGGCGCGACGGCGCGCCCGACCTGTCGACGCTCGACGCGCTGGTCGCATCGCTGACGCGCCGGCCCGACCACGAGCGGCTGCGCCCCGCGCCCGAAGCGCTGGACCTGAAGGTGCTGAAGCGGCTGGCCGAGGACGCGCAGGTACGCGCGCGGGCGAAGGGGCAGGTCGACCGGCTGTGGTCCGCCTGCGGCGTTCCCGATTTCGAGAAGCTGGGCGTCGATCCGCACGCGCGCTTCGTCTCGCGCGTGTTCGGCTACCTCGCGGAGGGCCACGTGCCGCACCAATGGTTCGCCGACGAGGTCGCGCGGCTCGACAAGGTGGACGGCGACGTGGAGACGATCGCGGGGCGCATCGCGGCGATCCGCAAGTGGGCATACATCGCGCAGCGCCCCGACTGGCTTGCCGATCCCGCGCACTGGGCGGCGCGCACGCTGGCGGTGGAGGAGCGATTGTCGGAGGCGCTCCACGCCAGCCTGACGCAGCGCTTCGTCGACAAGCGGACCAGCGCGCTGATGAAGACGATCGGCGCCGGCGCGGGCGAGCTGCCGGTGGAGATCGATGCCGGGGGCGAGGTGACGATCGAGGGGCATCCGATCGGCCGCCTCGACGGCTTCCGCTTCAGCGTCGCGGCGGAGGCCCGCGCCACGGACAAGCGCCGCCTGCTCGCCGCGGCGGAAAAAAGGCTGGCGGGCGAGCGGCGGCGGCGCGGGCAGGCGCTGGTCGCCGCGGCGGACGAGACTCTTGCGCTGGGCGAGGACGGCGCGCTCGCATGGGACGGGCTGGCGGTGGCGCGGCTGGCGCGTGGGCCGTCGCTGGCGCGGCCCACGGTGGTGCTGGACGCTGCGCTCGACTGCCTCGATCCCGCGCTGCGCGAGAGCGTGGCGGCGCGGCTGCGGCGCTGGGTGGCGGACGCGATCGCGCGCGCTCTCCCCTCGCTGGCGGCACTGTCCGAGGCAACCCGCGCGGCGGCGGCGGGGCCGGCGCTGCGCAGCGTGGCGGGGGCGCTGGAGGCGGGGGCGGGGGTCGCAGCGCGCACGCCGCTGGTTGCCGCGCTGGCCGACCTGACGCCGGAGGCGCGGCGATGGCTGCGGCAGCGGCGGATCACGATCGGCGCGCTCGACCTGTTCGACGCGCGGCTGCTGAAGCCGGGTGCGCAGGCGTGGCGGCGCGCGCTGCTGGCGGCGGCCAACGGCGTCGCGCCGCCCGCGCCGCCCGCCGGCGCCACCACGCTGCCGCGCGGCGCGCCCGGCGCGGTGCCGCTGATGGGCTTTCGTCCGCTCGGCGCCCAGGCGATCCGCGTCGATCTGGTGGAGCGGATCGCACGCGCCGCGCACGACGCGCGCGAAGGGCGGCAGGCGTTCGTGCCCGACCCCGCGCTCGCCGTCTCGATGGGGCTGGAGCCGGGCACGATCGCGCGGCTGATGGCGGAACTGGGCTTCCGTCCCGCGGGGGAGGGCTATGCCTGGCGCGGGCGTGCCCGGCCCCGGCCTGCGCCGGCGGCACCCACCGGCGCCTTCGCCGCGCTGGCCGGGCTGGTCCGCCCGTGAGCGTGGCCGCCGACGCAATGCGGCTGGACGTCTTCCTGTGGTACGCGCGGCTGGCCAAGACGCGCAGCGCGGCGCAGGCGCTGGCGGTGGAGGGGCGGCTGCGGCTCGATGGGCGCGCGATCGATCGCGCGCACGCGCCGGTTCGCGTGGGCAACGTGCTGACCTTCGCGCAGGCGGGCCGCGTCCGCGTGCTGCGCGTCGAGGCGCTGCCGCACCGCCGCGGCCCGGCGCCCGAGGCGCAGGGCTGCTACCAGGAACTGGTCGCCGGATCGTGAGGAAGCGGGGTGAGAACGTCTCGCATCAGGGCCCGACAGGTTGACGCCCCTGTGCGGCAGGCATAGCAGCCGTGCCGTTCGTTCGCACAACAGGGCAGTTCCCGCCATGACCTACGTCGTCACCGATGCCTGCATCCGCTGCAAGTACATGGACTGCGTGGAAGTGTGTCCGGTCGACTGCTTCTACGAAGGGGAGACGATGCTGGTCATCAACCCCAGCGAGTGCATCGACTGCGGCGTGTGCGAGCCGGAATGCCCCGCCGAGGCGATCCTGCCCGACACGGAGAGCGGGCTGGAGCAGTGGCTGGAGCTGAACAACACCTTCTCCGCACAATGGCCCAACGTGACGCGAAAGGCGGACCAGACCCCCGCCGACGCCGACGAGCACAAGGGCGAAGAGGGCAAGTACGACAAGTATTTCACGCCCGAGCCCGGCGCGGGGGATTGAGGCGCAGGGCGCACGCCGGCAGCGCCGCTGCGGGCGAGGCGCCCAGGCCCGGCCCGCCTTGGCACCGCCGGGGAACGACGACGCGGCTTGGCCGCGGCGCGGCGCGCGATCCCGTCCGGCCTGACCGGTCGAAGGTCGCGTTTTGCGGCACTCCCCGGCCAGGCTCGGCACGAACGGGGTAGGCGCGGTGACGATCGGCGGGAGAGCGCGGCGCGGGATACGCCGGAACAGTCCGAACCGCCGCGACCTGCTGGTCGCCGCGGCGGCCGTACCGCTCGCCGCGGCGGCCCGCGCCAAGGGCCTGGCCGCCGTTCCGCCGCCCACCCGCGAGGCGATGGTGCCGGTGGAGGGCGGGCGCGTCTACGTCCGCGTGAACGGCCATCTGTCGGCGCCGCGGTTGCCGCTCATCCTGGCGCACGGCGGCCCCGGCGGCACGCACCTCCACAATCTCGAAGCCTTGCCGCTCGCCGACGAGCGGGCGGTGATCCTCTACGACCAGCTCGGCACCGGCCTGTCCGACCGGCCCGACGATCCGCGGTTGTGGACGGTGGCCCGCTTCACCGACGAGCTGGAGGCGATCCGCCGCGCACTGGGCATCGCGCGCTGGCACATGGGCGGGTTCAGCTGGGGCGGCACGCTCGCGCTGGAATATGGCGCGCGACGGCCGGCGGCACTCGCCGGGCTGGTGCTCGGCAGCCCGCTGGTCTCGACGCGGGCGTGGATCGCCGACACCGACGCCTGGCGCGCGCGTCTGCCCGCCGACGTTCAGGCGACGCTGTCGGCGTGCGAGCGGCCGGCTCCGCCCTCGCCCGACCGTTGTACCGTGGCGCAGGACGCCTTCTACGCGCGTCACATGGTGCGCACGCAGGGCAATCCGGTGACCGCGGCCTATGCCCGCGCCCGACGCATCCGCGGCAATCCGGCGATGTACCGCGCGATGTGGGGGCCGACCGAGTTCACCGCGACGGGCACGCTGCGCGCCTATGACGGCACGCCGCTGCTGCGCCGGCTGGACGGCGCCCGCGCGCTGTTCGTCACCGGGCAGTACGACGAGGCGCGCCCCGCCACCGTCGCTGCCTTCGCCGCGGCGGCAATGGCCGCGGAACTGGCCGTGATTCCCGGTTCGGGCCACGCGCTGTTCGAGGATCGGCCCGACGAGACGCTGGCGGTGCTGCGCGCGTTTCTCGGCCGGCAGGATAGCTTCACCGCACGGGGGTGAGACAGCGTTCCTGTCCAACATGGGCTGGTAATTTTGTTACCGTCGTGTTATTGCCCGCCCACCGACAGGATCGAGCTTCGTTCCGTCGGCCCGGAGACGTCTTAGAACCCCTTTCCCCGCCGAACCGATCCTGCGCGTCGTGGCGCCGGGTCTTCGATCGCGGGGATGATCTGAACGGAAAGGCCACCCATGGCTGCCAAGGCTCTGCATTTCGATGTCGGTGATTATGTCGTTTATCCCAAGCACGGCGTGGGCCGGGTCATCGAGCTGCAGAAACAGGAAATCGCGGGCATGCAGCTGGAGCTGTACGTGCTGCGCTTCGAGAAGGAGCGCATGACGCTGCGCGTGCCCACGAACAAGGCCGAGTCGGTCGGCATGCGCAAGCTGTCCAGCGACAAGACCATGCGTGAGGCGATGGAGACGCTGAAGGGCAAGCCCAAGGTGAAGCGCACCATGTGGTCGCGCCGCGCGCAGGAATATGAGGCCAAGATCAACTCGGGCGACCTCGTCTCGATCGCGGAGGTGGTGCGCGACCTGTTCCGTGCCGACGACCAACCTGAGCAGAGCTATTCCGAGCGCCAGATCTTCGAAGGGGCGACCAGCCGCCTGGCGCGCGAGCTGGCCGCGATGGAGCAGATCGACGAGCCCGCCGCGCAGGAGAAGATCCTGGATATCCTGCGCAAGGCCGCCGCGATCTACAACAAGGACAAGGTGCCCGCCTGAGCATCTGTTTACAACTGTAATCGAACGCGCTAGAAGGCGCATCGTCCCCGTTCGGAGAGTGACGATGCGCCTTCTTTCCTTCCTGCCGCTGCCCCTCGTGCTGGTCGCCACCCCCGCCGCCGGCGACCACGGACCCGGCCTCGTGCCGCAGCGGCAGGGCGACGCGTCCCTCTACACCGTCCGCGACTTCGATCGCGTGTCGTTCGGAACGCCGGGGACGGCGCAGGTCCGCGTCGGGCCGTCCTGGTCGCTCCGCGTCACCGGTCCGGCCGCCGCGCTGGAGAATGTGCGCGTCGTGGTGGAGCGCGGACGGCTGGAGATCGGACCGCGCTGGCGCGAGCGGAAGGTGTCCGACGCCGACCGCCGCGTGCGCATCGAGGTGACGATGCCCCGGCTGGCGGAGGTGGCGCTGGGCGGCTCCGGCCGGGTGGCGGTGGACGAGGTGACGGGCGACCGCTTCGCCGCCGCGCTGGGCGGCAGCGGAACGATCGCCTTGCGGAAGCTGGCCGTCGGGCAGGCCACATTCTCCATCGGGGGATCGGGCGAACTGGCCGCCGCGGGCACCGCGCGGTCGCTCGACGTCAATCTCGGCGGGTCGGGCAAGGTCGTCGCGCCCGAGCTGCGCGCCACCACCGCCACCGTTTCCGCGGCGGGATCGGGCAGCGTGCGTGCCACCGTGGACGGCACCGCCACCGTCTCGCTGGTGGGCAGCGGCGGCGTCGACCTGGGGCCGCAGGCGCGCTGCCGCGTCACCCGGATGGGCAGCGGCCGGGTACGCTGCGGCGGTTGATTCGACCGCGTCCAGCGTGTATTGCTGAAACAATACACAGGGGGAGGATGCCCGATGCGCAAGTTCCTGATCGCCGCGCTGCTGCCGCTGGCAGCGTGCGGCAACGGCGGAGATGAGGGCGAGGGCATCGTCGGCACCGGCAGCGGCAACGCGCGCAGCTACGCCGCGTCGGGCTTCACGCGCATCCTGGCGGCGGGCAGCGACGCGGTGGACGTGCGCGTCGGCCCCGCCTTCTCCGTCCGCGCGGAGGGCGACGAATCGGTGCTGGAGCGGTTGAAGATCGAGCGTGACGGCGACGCGCTGAAGATCGGGCGGCGCGGCTCGGGTTTCCTCTCTTCGGGCAACGCGCGCGTCTTCGTCACCATGCCGGCGCTGCGCGGCGCCAACCTGGCGGGATCGGGCGACATCGCGATCGACCGCGCGCAGGGCGAGAAGCTTGAGGCCAAGATCGCCGGATCGGGCAACATCACCTTCGCGCAGGTGGACGTGGACGCCGCCTCCTTCGCCATCGCCGGGTCGGGCGACATCGCGGTGGCCGGCACCGCGCGGTCGCTGAACGTCTCGATCGCGGGGTCGGGGGACGTGAAGGCGAAGGACCTCACCGCGTCGCAGGCGCAGGTCAAGGTCGCCGGATCGGGCAGCGTGCGCGCGACGGTGAACGGGCCGGCTACCGTGCGGGCGATGGGCTCGGGCGACGTCGACCTGGGTCCGGGCGCGCGCTGCGACTCGAAGGACATGGGCTCCGGCGAGGTGAAGTGCGGCGGCTGATCGCGCTCGCCGTCGTCGTCACGGCGGTGCCGACGGCGGCGGAGGAGCGGACGTGGCCGGTCGCATCGTTCGACCGGCTGCGCGTGGAAGGCCCGATCGACGTCGACGTGACGCGCGGCAGCCCCACCGCGCGCGCGGCCGGGGATCGCGCGACGCTGACGCGGCTGTCGATCGTGCGCGAGGGCATGACACTGGTGGTGCGGCTGGCGGGGGCGCCGCCCGCGGGCCTCGCCGCCGCGGATGCGACGCTCGCGCCCGTGCGCGTCGCACTGGCCACGCCGCGGCTGGCGGCGGTGACGCACCAGGGAACGGGGCGGGTGACGGTGGCGCGGCTCGACGGCGACCGGGTCGACGTGGCGGCGACCGGCGGCGGCGAGGTGGCGGTGGCGGCGGTGGAGACACGGCTGCTGGCGGCGACGATCGTCGGCGGCGGCGGCGCGACGCTGGCAGGGCGCGCCGCACGCGCGCGACTGACGCTGAACGGCGATGGCGCGGTCGACGCCGCCGCGCTGGTGGCGGACGAGGCGAGCGTCTCGCTGGTCGGCGCGGGCGAGATCCGCGCCGCCGCCCGCTTCGCCGCGCAGGTCGTCGCCGGGCCGGCCGAGGGGCGAGTGACCGTCACGGGCCGCGCGAGATGCGCGGTGCGCTCGACCGGCAAGGCGCAGGTGCGCTGCGGCGCCGGGTAGCGCGCGGCGTCAGTCCTCGTCGGGCCCCAGTGTCGCGTCCAGGTCGCGCGGGCGCACGAAGCGGACCAGCGTCGCGCCGCCGGGCGCCACGTCCGCCCAGCGCGCCACGTCGAACGTCATCTGCGCCAGCGTGGCGGTCGGATATTTCTCCTCCACGCTGTCGCGCAATCCGCCGGGCAGGTCGGGCACCAGATCCAGCACCAGTTCCTCCAGCCCCGGATTGTGCCCGACGAGCAGCAGCGAGGCATGCGCCGCGTCGGTCTCGCGCACCAGGTCGAGCAGCATCGCGCTGCTGGCGAGATAGGCGCGCTTGTCCCACGCCGGCGCCAGCGCGCGGCCGTAGCCGCCCTCCACCTCCGCCACCGTCTCCATGACGCGTACCGCGGGGGACGCGACGACATGGTCGAACGCCAGCGACAGGCCGCGCAGGTGGCGCCCCATCAGCGCGGCGGCGCGCCGCCCCTTGGCGTTGAGCGGCCGGTCGAAATCGCGAGCGACGGGATCGTCCCACCCCGATTTGGCATGGCGCAGCAGCGTCAGCGTCTTCACCGGGGTTGATCCTCGTCAGGAAGGGCGGGGCCTGCTGCGTAGGGGAGCGCGCGCGCCGCGGCAATGCCCGCGATGCCCGCCGTTCCCTGCCCAGCCATTTGGCGGGCCGTTCGCCCCGCCATGCGCGCGGCGATGCGCGCCGCCGCTTCCTCCAGCGGCACGCGCGCGATCGGCACCCCTGCGGGAAAGGCGTCGAGCAGGCGAGAGGGCATGGCCGCGGACAACAGCACGAAGGTGCCGCCATCGCCTTCGCGCCGCACCAGCCGTCCGAACGCCTGCGCCAGCCGCGCGCGCACGATACGGTCGTCGAAGGCGCTGCCGCCGCCCGCCAGCCGCCGCGCGGCGTGGAGCACGTTGGGCTTGGGCCAGGGCACCCCCTCCATCGCGACCAGCCGCAGCGAATCGCCCGGCACGTCGACGCCGTCGCGCAGCGCGTCGGTGCCGAACAGGCTAGCGTGCGGATCGTCGCGGAAGATGTCGACCAGCGTGCCGGTATCGACCGGGTCGACGTGCTGCGCGTGCAGCGGCAGGCCCGCGCGCGCCAGCCGGTCGGCGACGCGCGCGTGCACCGCGCGCAGCCGGCGGATCGCGGTGAACAGGCCGAGGACGCCGCCCCCCGCCGCCTCGACCAGCCGGGCGTAGGCGTTGGCCAGCGCGGGCACGTCGCCGCGCTTCACGTCGGTCACGATCAGCACCTCGGCGGAGGCGGCATAGTCGAACGGGCTGTCGACGGCGAACCGGTCAGGCGCGCGGGCCAGGTGCGGCGCGCCCACGCGCGCCTCTGCGGTGGACCAGTCGCCGCCACCAGTCAGCGTGGCGGAGGTGACGAGCGCGCCGTGCGCGGGCTTCAGCACGATCTCCGCGAAAGGCTTGGTCGGATCCAGCCAGCGCCGGTGCAGCCCGGCGTCGATCTCGCGCCCCTCGATCCGGTCCACCGCCAGCCAGTCGACGAAGGCGGGATCCGCCGGGCCGCCGATCCGCGCCAGCAGCGACAGCCACGCCGCCACCGTCTCCGCGCGCCAGCCCAGCGACGCGATGGCGCCCTCGACGCGGGCGCGCGCGGGCGCGTCGAGCCAGTCGGGCGCGTCCGCCAGCACCGCCTCCATCCGCTTGCCCAAGGCGACCATCGGGCGCAGCAGCCGATCGAGCCCCTGCGCACACGCCGCCGCCGCCTCGACCAGATCGGGCGAGGGTTCGGCCAGCTCTGTCTCCAGCCCGTAGCCGGCGTCCGCCTCCTGCTCGGCGCGGGCGAAGACGAGGCCGCGCACCGCCGCCAGCAGCTGCTCCACCGCGCCGAACGGCTGGTTCTCCGCCAGCCGCGCGAGCCACCCGTCGCTCGCCAGCGCCTGCGCCGCGGCGACGATCTCGCCGATCGCGACACCGCCCTGCTCGTCGTAGCTGGCGAGGTCGGACAGCCGCGCCTGCAATCCGCGCCGCCGCCCGCGCGATCCGCCCTCCGGCCCGACGATCCAGCGGCGCAGCTCGATCGTCTCCTGTCCGGTCAGCGCGGTGCCGAACATCGCGTCGGCGGCGTCGAACAGGTGGTGCCCCTCGTCGAAGACGTAGCGGGTGGGCCGCGTCGACAGCTCGCGCCCGCGCGCGGCGTTCACCATGACGAGCGCGTGGTTGGCGATCACGATGTCCGCCTCCGCGCTGGCCCGCGCCGCGCGCTCGATGAAGCATTTGCGATAGTGCGGGCAGCCCGCGTAGACGCACTCGCCGCGCCGGTCGGTCAGCGCGGCGGAGCCGTTGCGGCGGAACAAGGTGGTCAGCCAGCCGGGCAGGTCCCCGCCCACCATGTCGCCGTCCGCGGTATAGGCCGCCCAGCGTGCGACCAGATGCGCCAGGATCGCGGCACGGCCCGCGAACCCGCCCTGCAACGCGTCCTCCAGGTTGAGCAGGCACAGATAGTTCTCGCGCCCCTTGCGCGTCACCACGCGGGCGCGCCGCTCCGCCGCGTCGGGATGCAGCCGCCGCGTCTCGTGTCCCAGCTGGCGTTGCAGCGCCTTGGTATAGGTGGAAATCCACACCGCGCCGCCCGCACGCTCCGCCCACAGGCTGGCGGGGGCGAGATAGCCCAGCGTCTTGCCGATTCCCGTGCCCGCCTCCGCCAGCATCAGGTTCGGCGCGTCGCGTCCCATGCGCGGGGCGAAGGCGGCGGCGGCCGCCTCGGCATAGGCGCGCTGGCCCGCGCGCGGCTCGGCCCCCGCGCCGGTCAGCCGGTCGAGCCGGGCGAGCACGTCGGCGTCGGCCAGCGTGACGCTGCGCGGCGTAGGGCGGGGGGCGGCCTCCTCCCACTCGGGCAGGCGCGCGAACAGCCAGCGCTCGTTGCGCCCGGGCTTGGCGATCCGCAGCAGCGGCGCCCAGGGCCAGCGCAGCCGTGCCAGCGCCTGCGCCCCGCTCCACGCGCCCTCGCGCTCCGGCCAGTCGCTTTCCGCCACCGCCAGCAGCCGCGCCGTCGCCGCCAGCAGGAAGGCGGGAATGGCGGCGTCGTCGGCGGGCACGGCGAGCCCGGCGGCGGCGGCCAGCCCCTTGGGGGTCGGCACCATGAAGCGCGCCGGGTGCAGGAAGGCGAACAGCTCCAGCACGTCGAGACCCGACAGCTCGGCATAGCCCAGCCTCTGGCCCACCAGCGGCGCGTTCATCATCACCACCGGCGTATCCGCCGCGATGCGGATCGCTTCGCCCCGCGACACCGCGCGCGTCTCCCCGCCGTGCGCGATCCAGATGCCGGCGTGGCTGGCGTGCAGCGCGGGGTAGGGAAAGGATTGCGGCACGGGGGACAGGTGTGACGTCGCGAACAGATTGGCAACGGGGAAAGTGCGGCGTCCGGCCTCTTCCCTCCGGCACCCGTGGCTTGCCCACGGCAGCGATTCCGGCATGACGACGAATAATGCTACTGCGAACCGTTATCCTTACATGAAAACGCGGGGTGGATTCATCGGGCGGCCTGTGCTTAAGCGACGGCGATCTTTCCGCCGTCCGATCGAGAGGACCCGCTGCGATGAACATCCACGAATATCAGGCCAAGGAGCTGCTGGCCAAGTTCGGCGTCCCCGTCCCCGCCGGCTTCGCCGCGTTGAGCGTGGACGAGGCGGTCGACGCGTCGAAGAAGCTGCCCGGCCCGCTCTACGTCGTGAAGGCGCAGATCCACGCCGGCGGCCGCGGCAAGGGCAAGTTCAAGGAGCTGCCGCCCGAGGCGAAGGGCGGCGTGCGCCTCGCCCGCACCGAGGACGAGGTGCGCACCGCCGCGCAGGAGATGCTCGGCAACACGCTGGTGACGATCCAGACCGGCGACGCGGGCAAGCAGGTGAACCGTCTGTACGTCACCGACGGCGTCGACATCGCGAAGGAATTCTACCTCGCGCTGCTGGTCGATCGCGCGACCGGGCGCGTCGCCTTCGTCGTCTCGACCGAGGGCGGCATGGACATCGAGACCGTCGCGCACGACACGCCGGAGAAGATCCACACCTTCTCGGTCGACCCCGCCACCGGGTTCCAGCCGCACCACGGCCGCGCCGTCGCCAACGCGCTCGGCCTGACCGGTGATCTCGCCAAGCAGGCGCAGAGCCTGGCCTCAAAGGTCTACGACGCCTTTCTCGGCACCGACGCCTCGCAGATCGAGATCAACCCGCTGGCGATCACCGAGGACCAGAAGCTGATGGTGCTCGACGCCAAGGTCGGCTTCGACGGCAACGCCATGTTCCGCCACAAGGACCTGGCCGAGCTGCGCGACGAGACCGAAGAGGATCCCGCCGAGCTGGAGGCGTCGAAGTACGACCTGGCGTACATCAAGCTGGACGGCGACATCGGCTGCATGGTGAACGGCGCGGGCCTCGCCATGGCGACGATGGACATCATCAAGCTGAATGGCATGTTCCCCGCCAACTTCCTCGACGTCGGCGGCGGCGCGTCGAAGGAGAAGGTGACGGCGGCGTTCAAGATCATCCTCGCCGACCCGAACGTGAAGGGCATCCTCGTCAACATCTTCGGCGGAATCATGAAGTGCGACATCATCGCCGAGGGCATCGTCGCCGCGGCGAAGGAAGTGAACCTGTCCGTGCCGCTGGTCGTCCGGCTGGAGGGCACGAACGTGGACAAGGGCAAGGAGATCCTGGCCGGATCGGGCCTCGCCATCGTCCCCGCCAACGACCTGGGCGACGCGGCGAAGAAGATCGTGGCGGAGGTGCAGAAGGCGGCATGACCCGCGACGGCATCGACTGATTCGCAAGGGGGCCTGCACGCATCGCCGCGCGGGCCCCTTTTCTTTGCACCCGGCGCGCCCGCCGGACGTTACGGCATCGCGGGCACGGCATACCGCACTTGCGAAAAGCACGGCTTCCCGCCATGGGAACCGGCAAACGCGATCCTGCAAGGACGAACGAGAGGAAGGACCCTCGATGAAGGTTTTGGTCCCGGTCAAGCGCGTGCTTGACTATAACGTGAAGCCCCGCGTGAAGGCGGACGGCAGCGGGGTCGATCTCGCCAACGTCAAGATGAGCATGAATCCATTCGACGAGATCGCGGTCGAGGAGGCGATCCGGCTGAAGGAAAAGGGCACGGTCACGGAGATCGTCGCCGTCTCGATCGGCGAGGCGAAGGCGCAGGAGACTCTGCGCACCGCGCTCGCGATGGGCGCCGACCGCGCGATCCTGGTGACCGCGGAGGAGAAGGTGGAGCCGCTCGGCGTCGCCAAGATCCTGGCGAAGATCGTCGAGGAGGAGCAGCCGAGCCTGGTGATCCTGGGCAAGCAGGCGATCGACGACGACAACAACCAGACCGGGCAGATGCTCGCCGGGCTGCTCGGCTGGGGCCAGGGCACGTTCGCGTCCAAGGTGGAGCTCTCCGCCGATAGCGCGAAGGTGACGCGCGAGGTGGACGGCGGGCTCGAAACGGACACGTTCAGGCTGCCCGCGATCGTGACGACGGACCTGCGCCTCAACGAGCCGCGCTACGCCAGCCTGCCCAACATCATGAAGGCGAAGTCGAAGCCGCTCGCGCAGAAGACCGCGGCCGATTACGGCGTCGACGTCACCGCGCGCGTGAAGACGCTGAAGGTCGCCGAACCCGCCAAGCGCACCGCGGGCGTGAAGGTGGCCGACGTCGACGAACTGGTGAACCGGCTCAAGTCGATGGGCATCGCGAAGTAGGGCATCGTGCCCACCCTCCGTTCGGGCTGAGCGCAGTCGAAGCCCACGCACCACGTCCGCCGCTTGCCCTTCGACTTCGCTCAGGGCGAACGGAGGTGGGATTGAAGGAAGGCTGAGAAGATGAAGACTCTCGTTTGGGTCGAGCACGACGGCTCGGCCGTCAAGGACGCCACCCTCTCCGCGGTCACCGCCGCGGCGAAGCTGGGCGAGGTGCACCTGCTGGTCGCCGGCCAGGGCGTGGACGGCGTCGCGCAGGCGGCGGCGAAGATCGCCGGCGTCGGCAAGGTCCACGTCGCCGACGACGCGGCCTACGCCCACGCGCTGGCGGAGAATGTCGCGCCGCTGGTGGTCGAGCTGATGGGCCACCACGACGCCTTCGTCGCGCCCTCGACCACCAACGGCAAGGCCATCGCGCCGCGTGTCGCCGCGCTGCTGGACGTCATGCAGATCAGCGACGTGCTCTCCGTGGAGTCGGAGGACACGTTCACCCGCCCGATCTATGCCGGCAACGCCATCGCCACGGTGCAGACCTCGGACGCGAAGAAGGTCATCACCGTGCGCGGTACCGCCTTCGAGAAGGCCGCGGCCGAGGGCGGCAGCGGCACCGTCGAGGCGGTCGCCTCCACCGGCGACAAGGGCCTCGCCACCTTCGAGGGGCAGGAGATCGCCGCGTTGACCCGGCCGGAGCTGACCAGCGCGAAGATCATCGTCTCGGGCGGCCGCGCGCTCGGATCGGGCGAGAAGTTCGCCGAACTGATCGAACCGCTCGCCGACAAGCTGGGCGCGGGCGTCGGCGCCAGCCGCGCCGCGGTGGACGCGGGCTACGTGCCCAACGACTATCAGGTCGGACAGACCGGCAAGATCGTCGCACCGGAAGTCTACGTCGCAGTCGGCATCTCCGGCGCGATCCAGCACCTCGCCGGCATGAAGGATTCCAAGACCATCATCGCCATCAACAAGGACGAGGACGCGCCGATCTTCCAGGTTGCCGACATCGGCCTGGTGGGCGACCTGTTCAAGATCGTGCCGGAGCTGACGGAGAAGCTCTAGGCGCACCTGCGCGCCGGTGCGAGCGCCGGCAGGCGCTCGCACGGATTCGTTCGGCGGCGGGTCGGCTTGTCCGAACCCGTCCGACGACGCGGGACTTGCTCCCGCGTCGGCCGCTCGGCAACGACGAAACCCGGCCATGGCGGTCTCGATCGCCGGCTCGTGCACCCGCGGCCAGTCGGCTTGCAGCGCGCGGACAGCCGGCCTTGTCCACGCCGTCACCCGCCGCTAGCCCGCGACGATGCGCCTTCTCCTCCCGCTTCTCGCCCTCCTCGCCCCCGCCGTCGCCCAGGCGCAGCGCGCCGACCGGGCCACGCCCGGCTGGGTCCGCGTGCGGCTGGAGACCGCCGATGGCCCGATCGTGCTGGCGCTCAACCAGCGCCGCGCGCCGATCACCACCGCCAATTTCCTGCGCTACGTCGATGACGGCCGCTTCGACGGCGTCAGCTTCTATCGCACCGCCCGCAACAAGCGGTCGCCGCAGTTCGGCTTCATCCAGTCGGGCATCCGCACCGACGCGCGCCGCTTCCTCGACATGATCCCGCACGAATCGACGCGGCAGACGGGCATGAAGCACCTCGACATGACCATCTCCATGGCACGCAAGGGGCCGCCCGGGTCCGCCAACGGCAATTGGTTCATCACCGTCGGCCCGATCGCGGCGATGGACTGGACGCCGCAGAACCCCGGCTATGCCGCGTTCGGCCGTGTCGTCGGCGGGCAGGCGACGGTGAAGCGCATCCTCGCCGAGCCGACGGGCCAGCAGATGAACGGCACGCTGATGCTGCGCCCCGTCCGCGTGAACCGCGCGGTGCGGCTGGACGGCGTCGCGAAGCCCACCGGCCGCCCGCGCCCCTGGCTGATCGAGCGGCGCAAGGACGGCTGAACTCTCGCCGTCACGCATCGTTCTGTTTCTTCCAAGGAGAACGAGCGATGCCCGATCAACCCAACAAGCCTGGCGGCGACTTCCGCGACGACGGCAAGGTGCGCGACGCCGGCGACGAGCAGGCGGTGAAGAACCAGGGTGGCACCACGCCCGACGCCTATCCGGACAAGTCGTCCGGCAAGAACGCCGGCGGCGACCTCTACGACAAGGATTCGTGACCGCCCGCTCCCCGGTCAGGGCCGGGGAGCGACGTCCATATCCGCCGCGACTGGCCTCCCGCGCGCTTCGCGCTTGCCCCGGCGCCCGGTTCGCGCATGATCCGCGCCATGCTCGCGCTCCTCCTCGCCGCCGCGCAGGCGGCCGCTTCCGCCCCCGCTCCAGCCCCGCCCCGCATCGAGCGGCTGCTGGAGCGCACGCCGATCATCGACGGTCACAACGATCTCGCGTGGGAATTGCGCGAGCGCTACGGCTCTCTCACCGATGCGGTCGCGGGCGACACGTCGAAGGCGGCGTGGCCGCTGCAAACCGATCTCGCGCGGTTGAAGCGGGGGCATGTCGGCGGGCAGTTCTGGTCGGTGTGGATCCCCGCGACCGCGCAGGGGCCGCGCGCGGTGGAGATGACGGTCGAGCAGATCGACCTCGTTCGCCGCATGGCCGCGGCTCACCCCGCCGCGCTGCGCCTGGCGACGACGGCGGCGGAGGTGCGCGCGGCGATGAAGGCGGGCCGCGTCGCCTCGCTGATCGGCGTGGAGGGCGGTCACCAGATCGACGCGAACCTGGCCGTCCTGCGCCAGTTCAAGGCGCTGGGGGTCGCGTACATGACGCTCACCCACTCGCAGTCGCTGGAGTGGGCGGACAGTTCCACCGGCACCGTGCGCGCCGGCGGCCTGTCGCCGTTCGGCCGGCAGGTGGTGGCGGAGATGAACCGGCTGGGCATGATCGTCGACGTCAGCCACGTCGCCGACACGACGATGGCGCAGGCGCTGGACGTGTCGAAGGCGCCCGTCATGGCCAGCCACTCCGGCGCGCGCGCGGTATCGGACGTGCCGCGCAACATTCCCGACGACCTGCTGCGCCGCATCGGTGCCGGCGGCGGCGTGGTGATGGTGAACTTCTACCCCGCCTTCGTCTCGCCGCGCTGGCGCGCCTGGGATCGTGAGCGGAGCGCCTATGCCCGCTCGGTCGGCGTGCCGGACGACGTCTACGACGACCGCGCGCCGGCGAAGCTGCTGGAATGGCAGCGCACCCATGCCGAGCCGGCGGTGACGGTGTCCGACGTCGCCGACCATGTCGACCATGTCGCGCAGGTCGCGGGCAAGGCGGCGGTGGGGCTGGGCGGCGACTTCGACGGGATCAGCGGGACCGGGCCGATCGGGCTGAAGGGCGTGGAGGGCTATCCCGCGCTGTTCGCCGAACTCGCGCGTCGCGGCTGGAGCGACGCGGACCTCGTCGCGCTGGCGCAGGGCAACGTGCTGCGCGTGATGGAGCGGGTGGAGGCGGTCGCGCGCGAGATGGCCGCGGTTCCCCCCGCGGTGGTGCCGACGACGCTGCGCTGACGGTGCGGCGCCCGGCCGCGGCCTCGCGGTCGGCGGCTCAGAACAGGCCGGGCGTCTCCCGCTGCGCCACCGTGGGCGCGCGCGGCGTCAGCGGCTCGCGCTCGCGGCCGAACGCCGTCCGCGCCGATGCCGCGCTGGCGCCGATTGGCGTACAGCCGCGCCCGGCGAGAAAGCTCAGCGCCGCCGCCACCGACGCCTCGGAGGCGTCGCCCAACGGGCGGGAGAGGTCGTCGCCCGCCTGGCACGTCGCCTCCATGCGGCTCGCCAGCCCGTTGTAATAGTCGCCGGTGCCCGCCGCGTTGGTCAGCGCGAAGGCGATCACGCGCAGCCGGTCGTCGCTGCACGACGGATTGTCGAGCGCGATCTGCCCCACCGGCTTGCCGAAGGTATTGGACCCCACCAGCGCGGCATTGGCGTGCAGGTACGGGACGAAGGCGTTGATGACATACTCGCTGGCCGATGCGGTGGCACCGGTGCCAATAAAGGCAATCTTCATCGCCGGGATCGCCTCCGTCTCGCGCTGGAAGTAGCGGAAGCGGTCGTTCGACGCCTTCGACGCGCGATATTTCGTGGTCGCCTGCAGATCGCTGGCCTGGCGGTTGCCGCCGAGCAGGTCGGCGAACACCTCCGCGGTGGAGAGCAGCCCGCCGCCGTTGTAGCGCAGGTCGACGATCACGTCCGTCACGCCCGCCGCGCGGAACGTGGCGAACGCCTGGCGCAGCTGCGCGTCGGCGGTGGAGATGAAGGTGCGCAGGTTGACGTAGCCGACGTTGCGCCCGCCGTCGGCGATGATGCGGCTGCCGTAGCGGGGGGAGACGGGTTGCAGCGCATAGTCCGCCTTCCTGACCGTCACGTCGCGCGTCCCCGCCGCGTCGGCGATCCGCAGCACGCGCGTGGTGCCCGCGGTGGTGGGGCCCAGCGCGTCCGCCACCGCGCCCTCGCCTCCACTCGCCAGCAGGTCGGACACGGAGCGCAGGTCGGCGGCGGAGGTGCCGATCGCCAGCAGCTGCGTGCCCCGGTCCAGCCCGGCGGCATAGCCGGGCGCGTTCTCGAACGCCTCCATCACCACCACGCGCTGCCCCGGCACGTCGTAGCTGAGGCGGATGCCGAAGCCCGCGGAGGAGCCCGCGTCGTAATAGGCGTCCTCCTCCGCGACGGAGGTGACGTAGGTGAAGTAGCGGTCCTTGTTCTGCGCGCGCGCCGTGGCGGTCAGCTGGTCGACATAGTCCTGCAATGCGTCGAGATCGCGCTGTCCCGCCGCCGCGACCGGCGCGGCGAAGGCGGCGGGCAGCGTTTCCGGAAACAGGTACCACTCGCTCATCCGGTCGTAGACCCAGCGCCCGCGCGCGGCGAGCGTGCAGCCGGCCGCGCCCGCGGTGGGGGAGGGCGACGGCGCGGACGCCACCGGCGTTCCGCCGCTCCCGCCGCCGTCACCCCCGCCGCATCCCGCCAGCACCGCCGCCAGCGCCAGCATTCCCGCCGTCCGATTCGTCCTCATGTCGCGCCCGCTCACGTCCTGGTATCGGCGTGGACCCTGCTCGCGACCGCGAGCCGTGCCGCAACAGGCTCGCAACCGCGCGGCGTCCGCGCCGTTGTCGATCTTAGCCGATCCACCGGGAGGTTCCATGCCGCGCCTATTTCTCTGTCCCGCCCTCGCCCTGTCGCTGCCGCTGTCGCTGATGGCCTGCGGCGAGGTGCGCCAGGGGAACGAGACCACCGCCGTTACCGTGCCCGACAACGGCTATAGCGCGCGCATGGCGGCGCTGAACGAGGGCGAGCGCAACGCGGTGCTGTTCCGCGCCATCCGCGACGCCGGCCGCGATTGCCAGGGCGTGGCGCGCTCGCAGACGGTGGATCCGGTACAGGGCAAGCCGGCGTGGCTGGCCAGCTGCGAGGACGACGGCCAGTGGCTGGTCGTGATGGGCAACGACGGAATCGCCACCGTCACCAACGCGCGCGAACTGGCGGGGGCGCGCCGGACCGGCGGCTGAGGCATGGCGTCGACGCTGTCCACGGCCGAGCCGCCCGCGCCCGCCACGCGCCGCCCGCCGCGCCTGCTGCTCGCCGCGGCCGCGGGCAGCGGGCTGATCGCGCTGCTGCTGTTCGCCTCCATGCTGACCGACGCGGCGCCGTTCGGCTGGGACCGTACGATCCTGCTCGCCGTGCGCGGTGCGGGCGGGGCGGCGTGGGTGCGCGCGGCGATGATCGATCTGACCGCGCTCGGCGACGGGCTGGTGCTGACGCTGGTGGTGCTGGTGGCCGCCGGCTGGCTGCTGGTGGCGCGCCGCCCGCTGACCGCGGGGCTGGTGGTGGCGGCCACGGCGAGTGGCGGGTGGCTGGCGGCGCAGGCCAAGCTGTTCGTTGCGCGGCCCCGGCCCGACCTCGTCGACCATCTCGTCCCCGTCAGCGGGCTCAGCTTCCCCAGCGGCCACGCGACCAACAGCGCGATCGTCTACCTGACGCTGGCCAGCCTGGTGACGCAGGTCGAGCGCGGGCGGGCGGAGCGGCGCTACATCCTGCTGGTGGCGCTGGTGCTGGTCGGCGCGATCGGCGTCAGTCGCGTGTACCTGGGCGTCCACTGGCCATCCGACGTGCTGTCGGGCTGGTGCGTGGGCACGCTCTACGCGCTGCTGTGGTGGTGGATCGGCGCGCGGCTGCGGCGGCGTTAATCGACCTGCTCCAGCAGCCGCTCCGCCGCCTTCAGGTGCGGCGCGTCCACCATCCGCCCGTCGAGCTGGAGCGCGCCCGCGCCGGGGTTCGCGGCGAACAGCGCCACCACCGCCCGGGCGTGCGCGACCTCCGCCTCGCCGGGCGTGAAGGCCGCGTTGATGATCGCGACCTGCGCGGGGTGGATCGCCATCATCCCGGTGAAGCCGTCGCGCCGCCCGCGCGCGGCATAGGCGGCGAGGCCGTCGGTGTCGCGGAAGTCGGGATAGACGGTCTCGATCGCCGGCACGCCCGCGGCGTGGGCGCCGAACAGCGTCAGCGCGCGCACCACCTTGTAGGGGTCGGTGTAGCCGCCGTCCGCCTCGCGCGCGCTGCTGGCGCCGATCGCGGCGGGCAGGTCCTCCGCCCCCCAGGTCAGTCCGGCGAGGCCATGGCCGTCATAGTCGCCGAGCGTGAACACCGCGCGCGGGGTCTCGCTGGCGACAGGCAGGATGCGGTAGCCGCCGGGCAGCAGCGCGCGCAGCCGCGCGACGGAGGCGCGCCCTTCCGCCTTGGGCAGCACCAGCCCGTCGAACCCCGCCCCGCGCAGGGCGGCAACATCGTCCGCCACCAGCGTTCCGTCGAGCGGGTTGACGCGCACGAACAGCGCCGGTCCGCCATCGCGCGGCGCGTCGAGGAAGGCGCGCACCGCGTCGCGGGCCTCCCCCTTGCGCGACGGGGCGACCGCATCCTCCAGGTCGAGGATCAGCGCGTCCGCGCCGAGACTCAGCGCCTTCTCCATCCGCTCGGGCCGGTCGCCCGGCACGAACAGGAGCGAGCGCAGCCGCCTCACCGCCCGCTTTCCGCCAGGTGCCGCTCCCACGCCAGCGCGTCGCGCACGATGCCGTCCAGGTCCGCGCGCTTCGGCGCCCAGTCGAAGGTCGAGAGGATCGCCGCATTGTCCGCCACCAGCTCGGCCGGGTCGCCGGCGCGGCGCCCCTCCATGCGGCGGTCGAGCGTGCGGTTGGTCACGCGGTCCACGGCGTCCAGCACCTCCAGCACGGAGAAGCCGCGGCCGTAGCCGCAGTTCAGCGTCACGCTCTCGCGCGGGTGCGCCACCAGCCAGTCGAGCGCCGCGACGTGCGCCTCGGCCAGGTCCGCGACGTGGATATAGTCGCGCACCCCGGTGCCGTCGCGCGTGTCGAAATCGGTGCCGTAGACGCCGACATGCGCGCGCTTGCCGATCGCGGCCTCCACCGCGATCTTGATGAGGTGGGTCGCGCCCAACGTCGATTGCCCGCTTCGCCCCTGCGGATCGGCGCCGGCCACGTTGAAGTAGCGCAGGCAGGCGTAGTTCAGCGGATGCGCGGCGGCGACGTCCTTCAGCATCGCCTCGCTCATCAGCTTCGACATGCCATAGGGATTGATCGGCTGCGTCGGATCGCCCTCCGCGATCGGCACCCTGGCCGGCGTGCCGTAGGTGGCGGCGGTGGAGGAGAAGATGAAGTGCGGCACGCCCGCGGCCACCGCGCTCTCGATCAGCGCACGCGTCGCGGCGGTGTTGTTGCGATAGTATTTCAGCGGGTCGCTGACCGATTCGGGGACCACCACCGATCCCGCAAAGTGCATGATCGCGGCGACACGGTGTTCAGCGACCACCTCGCCGATCCGCGGGTCCTCCACCGCCATCTCGACCAGCGTCGCGCGGGGGTCGACCGCCCAGGCGAAGCCGGTGACCAGATTGTCGACGACGACCACCTCGTATCCTGCGTCCAGCAGCGCCAGCACCGCGTGGCTGCCGATATAGCCCGCGCCGCCCGTCACCAGCACCTTTCCGTCCAACGCCATACGCCGTCCTCCTTTGCGGGCGCGGTAGCCGGTTCCTACATAAGGCGAAAGGAGATAGGTTGATGACCGACTATGCGACGCTGGCAGGCGGCTGCTTCTGGTGCACGGAGGCGGTGTTCAAGGACGTGATCGGCGTCGAGAGCGTGGAGAGCGGCTACATCGGCGGGCACGTCGCCAACCCGACGTACAGGCAGGTGTGCGGCGGCGATACCGGTCACGCGGAGGCGATCCGCATCGGCTTCGATCCCGCGCAGGTCAGCTATGCCGACCTCCTGGACATCTTCTTCGCCACGCACGATCCCACGCAGCTGAACCGGCAGGGCAACGACGTCGGCACGCAGTACCGCTCGGCCATCTTCCCCGCGTCCACCATGCAGGAGGAGCAGGCGAACCAGGCGATCGCGCGCGCGCAGGCGGAGCAGTCGAAGCCGATCGTCACGACGATCGAATATGCGGACGACTGGTATCCGGCGGAGGATTACCACCAGGAATATTGGGAAGGCGAGGGACAGCGGAACCCCTATTGCCTGGCCGTCATCCCGCCCAAATTGCAGAAGCTGCGCAAGAGCTTCGCCGCGCGCACGAAATCCGCCGCCGTGGCGTAACGGCGCCGGCGCAGTCGGAGCGCCGCCTTCCCCCTCCGGCGCCAGGGCGACCGGACACGAGGAAGAGCGGCCCTCCCGTCACGCCGCCCGCGCCTGCTTCCACGCCTGCGCGATCTCGTCCAGCTCGGCGGCCACGCGGCGGAAGGGCGCCCCGTCGGTGCCGATGGCGGCTTCCACCACCTGGCGGCGGCAGCCGGCGTAGAAGCGTTGCAGCGCGGCGCTGACGTCGCCGCCCTTGTCGTGGTCGAGGTTCGCTTCCAGCGCGAACAGGATCGCGGTGGCGCGGGTCACGCGCTCGCTGCGCGTCTGGTACTGGCGGTGCTCCGCTGCCCAGGCGGCGACGCGCAGCGCCTGTCCCAGCTCCTCGTAGAGCACCTGCACCAGCGCGGGTCCGTCCGCCGCGGCGGTGCGACCGGCCAGGTCGATCTCGCGATAGGTGCGCGCGGGGTCGCGCAACAGGGCGGAAGCGTAGGCCATCAGCTCGACTTCGTCCACATGTCGACCTGCTGCTGCAGGTAGGCCTGCGTCGCCTTGTAGGCGGACACGCGGCTGTTCATCGACGAGAATTGCTGCGTCATGCGCGTCGTCATCTTCTCCGCCGCCTCGGTCAGCTTCGCCTCCTGCTTCGCCAGGTCCGTCTTCGCCGCGGCATAGGAGCTGCCCGACGCGCCCAGGCCGTAGATCGTGCTGGAGGCGTTGAACTGGAGCGACTGCATCGCCGCGTAGAGGCCGGTGCCCGCCGTGGCGGACACGGCGAACATCTGCTCCACCGCGGCGGGCGACTTCTGCAACGCGGCCGTCAGCGCGGTCTCGTCCACCTCCAGCGTGCCGTCGCGCTTCGTGCGCACGCCGATCGCCGCCAGCGTCGCGGGTTCTCCGGGCGCGGCGGCGGGCATCAGCACCTTGCTGGCCAGCCCGCGCAGCATGTTGGTGAGCTGGCGTGCGGCGGGGTCGCCGCGCAGCGACCCGGTGACGGGATCGGTCTGCTCCTTCAGGATGCCGAGCACCTCGTTGTACGTGGCGGCGAAGTCCTTCACCGCGCTGGTCAGCGCCGGCGTGGGCGTGGCCGTCGTCAGCGTCACCGCGGTGGTGGAGGGCGCCACCAGGGTCAGCTTCATGCCGTCGATCGCGTCGGAAATCTCGTTCGACGCGCGCTGGATCGGTACGCCGTCGACCGTCAGCTCGGCGTTGCGCGCGGACTGGATCACGCTGGTGTTCGTGGCGGTCGGGCCGACGTCGATGCCGGACAGGTCGCCGCCGGCATCGCTGACGCTCGACAGCGTGAAGGCGCTGGCGGCGCCGGTCGCGCCGCGCAGCGACAGGTACGCCTTGCCGCTGGCGTCGGTGACGACGGAGGCGGTGACGCCCGTCTTGGCGCGGTTGATCGCGCCCGCCACGCCCGACAGCGTCTTGTCCGCCTCGTCGATGCGGATCGACACGGGCGTGCCGCTGCCCACCGTCAGCGACAGCGTGCCGGTGCCCAGCACCTGCGAGGCCGCGTCGAACGGCACGGTGGAGCGGGTGGTCTGCGCCAGCGCCAGCTTCTCGACGGTGACGGTTGCGGTCCGTCCGGCGATCGCGGCGCCGGACGTGGCGACGGCGGTGAGCGTCGACGGGGCGGAACTGACCGGCTGGGTCGACAGCGTGCCGCCCTTCACCAGGCTCTCCAGCGCCTTGTTGAACTCCGAAATGGTGTTCTTCAGCGTGGCCACGCCGGAGATCTGCGCCGTCAGCGTCTCCTGCTTCTTCGCCAGCTGCGCCTTCTTCGCCGCGAACTGCGCGTCGACCAGCGAGGGGACGAGGCTGCCGAGATCGACGTCGGAACCGGTGCCGAGCGACTTCAGCAGCGAGGCCGCCGCGCTCTGCGACGCGCTCCTGGTCGACGCGGCCGTGGCCGTGGTCGTCGTCGCGATGGTGCTGGTCGTCGTGGTGGCCATGTCGATCTCCTAAACGACCGCGCGCGGGCGGACTTTACGCCTGCTGGACGCCATTTTCGTCGAACCGCGCGGTGGCGGGCACGTCGATGCGCGGCGGGACGGCGCGTCCGCCCTGCTGCGCGTTGATGCCGAAGACGAAGGCGAGGACGGTGGCGATGGCGAGGTACAGGTCGTCGCGCACCTCCTGCCCTTCCTTGCTGGTATAGTAGACGGCGCGGGCGAGCGCGGGATATTCCAGCACCTGCTTGCCCATCTCCCCCGCGGCCTGGCGGATGGCGAGGGCGGTGGCGCCGCGGCCCTTGGCGACGACGACGGGCACCTGGTCGCGCCCGCGGTCGTAGCGCAGCGCGACGGCGAAGTGCGTCGGGTTGGTCAGCACCACGTCCGCCTCCGCCACCGCCTGGCGCATGCCCCCGGACAGCACCTCGCGCTGCTTCGCGCGCAGGTGGCCCTTCATTTCCGGATTGCCCTCGCTCTCCTTGTGCTCGTCGCGCACCTCCTGCTTGGTCATGCGCAGCTTCTTCAGCAGCTGCATGATCTGCGTCGGCACGTCGAACATCGCGATCGCGACCAGGCCCAGCGCCATCACGAGCAGCACACCCATCAGCGTCGAGCCGAGCGAGCCGAGTGCCACGCGCAGGTCGGTGGAGGCGAGGCCGAAGCTGAAATGCGCGGTCTTCCACAGCATGTACGCGCCGATCGAGCCGAGGAGGATCACCTTCAGCAGCGACTTGCCCAGCTCCATCCACCCGTTCAGGCCGAAGATGCGCTGGAGGCCGGAGGCCGGGTTCAGCCGGTTGCCCTTGGGCGCCAGCAGCGATCCGTTGAAGGAGAGGCTGCCGAGCGCCCCCTGGCTGACGATCGCGGCGACGACGGCGATGGCGAACAGCGTGCCCAGCGACGGCGCGAGCCGCCACCCTGCCTCGATCAACGGGTCCATCGGGCGGAAATCCTCCACCTCGCCGCGGCCGAAGGTGAAGCTGGCGCGCATCACCTCGCGACAGGCGGCCACCAGCTTCGGCCCGAACAGCATCATCCAGGCGACGCCCGCCAGCACGACCAGCGCGGTGGCGAGGTCGCGGCTCTTGAGGATATCGCCCTTCTTGCGCGAATCGTCCTTGCGCTTCTGTGTCGGGGCTTCCGTCCGATCGCCGCCCTCCGACATCAGCGCAGCACCAGCCGCTGCGTCATGTCGAGGCCCTCGCGCACGATCACCAGCATGAAGTCACCCATCGCCGGGAAGGCGATGGCGAGCGCGACGACGCCCGCGGCCAGGCTGGCGGGAAGGCCGATCGCGAACAGGTTCAGCGCCGGTGCGGAACGCGACAGCATGCCGAGCACCAGGTTGAGGCACAGCAGCAGGAAGCCGACCGGCAACGCCAGCAGCAGCCCGGCCAGGAAGGCGTAGCCGCCGAACAGCGCGATGTCGCGCAGCTGCCCCGCGGTCAGCCAGGCGGCCCCCGGCGGCAGCGCGCGATAGGAGCGCAGTACCATATCCACGAGGACGAGGTGCCCGTCGAGCGACAGGAACAGCAGCGTCAGCAGGATCGACAGGAACTGGCCGATCGCCGGGCTGGAACGGCCGGAATTGGGATCGATCATGTTGGCGAAGCCGATGCCCATCGACCCGCCGATGATCTCCCCCGCGATCAGCGGCGCGGCGAAGGCGATCTGCAACACGAAGCCGAGCGCCAGCCCCACCAGCGCCTCCGCGGCCACGGCGACGAAGGTGGCCAGCGCGAACACCTGGGCTGGCGGCGTCACCGGATTGGCGCCCAGCACCAGCACGCCGATCGCCCCCGACAATGCGACACGCACCGGCAGCGGCACGGAGACGTTGCCGAACACCGGCGCGAACACGAACGCCGCGCCCACGCGCACCATCACGAAGAGGAGCGCCCACAGCTGCGGCTCGATGGCTAATCCAAAACCGAGCACGTCAGCGCCCTACCTCCGTTCGCCCTGAGCGAAGTCGAAGGGCACGCGCCACAGATTGGGCATGGGCTTCGACTTTGCTCAGCCCGAACGGATGCTGCGCGTTGGTCACGATTAACGCACCAGATCCGGGATGCGCGCGAAGATCTCGTTGGTGAAGTCGCTCAACAGGCCGAGGATCATCGCGCCGAACACCATGATCGACACGGCGACGACGATCAGCTTGGGCACGAAGCTCAGCGTCTGTTCCTGGATCGACGTCGCCGCCTGCACCATGCCCAGGATCAACCCCGACAGCAGCGCCGGGATCAGGATCGGCGCGGCCGCCAGCGCCAGCACCCACATGGTCTGGTTCGCCAGCGTCAGGAAATAGTCGGCATCGACGAGCGGGTTCATCACGTTCCTCACAAATCCGTTCGTGGTGAGGAGGGGCTGAGCTGCGTCGAAGCCCCGTCTCGAACCACAGCCGTCCTTCGAAACGCCGCTGCGCGGCTCCTCAGGACGAGCGGCATGCTCCATCGCTACGTCGCGAACGAATTCGCCAGGCTGCCCATCGTCAGCGCCCATCCGTCGACCAGCACGAACAGCAGCAGCTTGAACGGCAGCGAGATGATCGTCGGCGACATCATCATCATGCCCAGCGCCATCAGCACCGTCGCCACCACCAGGTCGATGACGATGAAGGGCAGGAAGATCAGGAAACCGATCTGGAACGCGGTCTTCAGCTCGCTGGTGACGAACGCGGGCAGCAGCACCGAATAGGGGACGTCCGCGGTGCTGCGGTACGGACCGGACTTCGCCATGTCGGCGAACATCGTCAGGTCCTTCACGCGCGTCTGCTTCGCCATGAAGGCGTGGAGCGGCGCGCCCGCGGTCTGGATCAGCTGCGTGCCGTTCAGGCGACCGGCGGCGTAGGGCTGGATCGCCTGCGTGTTGATCTGGTTCACCGCCGGCGCCATCACGAAGAAGCTGAGGAACAGGCTGAGGCCGACCAGCACCTGGTTGGGCGGCGTCTGCTGCAGCCCCAGCGCCTGCCGCAGGATCGACAGCACGATGATGATCCGCGTGAAGCTGGTCATCATCAGCACGATGCCCGGCAGCACGCTGAGCAGGCCCATGATGATGAGCACTTGCAGCGACAGCGACAGCGATCCGCCGCCGGTCGTCGACGAGGCGTCGCCGCTGGACAGCTGACCCAGCGCGCGGTCGACCGCATCGCCCACGCCCGGTGCCGCAGGTGCGGCGGGTGCCGCCTGCGCGAAGGCGGGCATGGCGACGAACAGCGCGACGATGATGGCGAGGAGGGCGAAACCGATCTTCCCCGCGCTCGTCACCCCGGACCTGTTTCGAGATCCACGGCCGGAGGGTCCGGCATGACGGAAGAGGGGGGTGGCGCCCCGGGTCCGGGTCACGATCGTCACAGCTCGCTGCCCGCCTTCGTCTTGTCGACCAGCTGCACGCCGCCGCGCCCGACGGAGACCAGCAGGCGGCTGCCCTCGAAGTCCACCACCGCAAGGCGCAGGCCCGGCGAGATCATCATCGTCTCCTTGACCGCGATCATGCGCGTCTGCGCGCGGCCCGGCATCCGGCCTTCCAGCCGGCGCCACAGGTACAGCGATCCGATCATCAGGCCGCACACCAGCGGCAGCAGGACGATCAGCTTCAGGACGTAGGACCACATCATCTCAGATCAGCTCCGGATCAGCCGCGCTTCTCGGGGGCGACCAGCTCGGTCATCTTCACGCCGAAGCGCTCGCCCACCGTCACCACCTCGCCGCGGCCGATCAGCGTGCCGTTGACGAACACGTCCAGCAGCTCGCCCGCGTTGCGGTCCAGCTCGATCACGCTCGCCTCGCCCAGCGCCAGCAGCTCGCGCAGGGAGAGCGTGGTGGAGCCGATCTCGACGGTCAGCTTGACGTCGACGTCCTGCAGCAGCCGCAGGTTGGCGGCGACCGCGGCGTCGACCGGGAACCCGCCGGTCATGTCGTTCATGCTTCAAATCCTTCGAGCTTGGTAAGGCGGATCGCGGCCTTGCCGTTGGACGTGCCCACGGTGCCGCTGCCCAGCAGCGACGCGCCCACCTTCACGGGCACGTCGTTGCCGAAATCGATCGGGATGACGTCGCCGGGTTTCAGCGCCATCAGCCGCTGCAGGCTGACGACCGGCTCGGCCAGCACGGATCGCACCGGCATCCGCACCGTCATCGCGGCGCGGGTGAGGGCGGTGCGCCACTCGGGTTCGACCTCGACGGGCTTGGCCACCACCTTGCCGGTCAGCTCGGTGGCGTGCGGCTTCAGCGTGGCGACCGGGTACAGGACGTCGACGAACACCGGCTTCGCCTCGCCGCGCGCCACGCCGAAGCGGGTGACGACCACCACGTCCTCGGCATCCGCGCCGTTGACGTTGGCGGCGTTCGATTCGCAGCGGCCGACGGAGAAGGCGGCGCGGGCCAGCGGCTCCCACGCGGTCTCCAGCGCCTGCGCGATGCCGGTGCCGAACCGCTCCGCCAGCGCTTCGGCCGCGGGGGAGAATTCGCGCGGCAGCGTCGCGGGCTCGTCGCCGGAGCCGCCGAAGAACAGGTCCAGCAGCACCAGCAGCAGCGCGCCGTCGACCACGCACAACACCGGCCGCCCGTCCATGCCGAGCGACGTCCACGCCGTCAGCAGCTCGGCGCGGCCGGCGCGATAGTCGCCCAGTCGCACCACTTCCAGCGGCTCGGCCCAGGCGCGGCATTCCTTGCGCAGCAGCCCCTCGAACGTTGCGCGCACCCCGCGCGCGGCGCGCGCGCTGAGATGCTGGAGTGCGTGGAGGTCGCCGAACGGATGCAGCTTGGGCGCACCCAATACGCCCGACGCCGCCACGGCCTCGGCGCGCGCGGACGCGCGGCGCTCGGGCGCGGGTGATTCGGCGGTTTCGGGCGCGTTAACCATGCCCGGTCACTGAACAACGAAATTGGTAAAGTAGACGTTACTGATCCCGCCGAATCCCTCCTTTTCCTTCAGCACCTGGTTGATCGCCGCGACGAGCCGCTTCTGCAGCAGCTTCTTGCCGTCGGAGGAGAACACCTGGTCCTCGGTCGTGTCGCCCAGCGCCATCAGGATCGCCGATCGCACGGCGATGTCGTTGGTCTTCAGGTTGGTGATGACCTTGTCGTCATAGGGCGTGGACACCGCCACGCCGACCTGCACCACGTGCACCGATTCCTGAAGGTTGGAGGTGAAGTCCTTCTCCATCGCGTAGTAGTTGGAGGCGAACTTCTCCCCGCCGGATCCGGCCGGCGTCGGCGCGCCATGGTTCTCGGACGCGGCGGCCTCGCCTTCGCCCTCGCCGCCGCCGCCATGCTCGCCGCCGCCCTCGCCGCCTTCGCCGCCCTCGCCGGCGTGCTTCTGCTCCGACTTGGGCACCAGCTTGGGCTTGTTCGGATCCTCGGCCGGGCCGGCGTGCGCGCCGCCGCCGATCAGGCCGGAGCCTGCGGCGTACAGGCCGGCGCCCACGCCGCCGCCGATCAGGATGCCGGCGCCCAGCACGGCGACGAGGATCTTCTTCATCTTGCCCTTCTTCTTGGGGGCGGGCTCTTCGGGCTTGTCACTCATGGCGGGTCCTCTTCGACGGGTCAGGCGACGCGGTCGGCGTCGGATGGGGTGGCGGTGTCAGCGGCCCGGCGCCGCGCGGAGGGCGGGGCGGCGGGCTGCTGCTGCTGGGGCGCCTGCTGCTGCGGGCGCTGGTTGGACGTGCCGGTGCCGGCCGCGTCGCTGCCGGGCTGGTGCAGCCGCACGCCGCTCTTCTCCGCCAGCTCGGCCAGCTTGGGCGCGGCCTCGGCCAGCAGCTGGCGCGTCTGCGCGTGCTCGGCGGTGATCTGCACCTGCACCGTGTCGCCGTCGCGCTTCAGCGAGACGTCGACGGTGCCCAGCGCGTCGGGCACCAGGCGGATCGACAGGTCGTCGCGGGTCGCGCGGCTCTCCGCCACCATCTCGCGGAACGCCTCGATCCGCTCGACCAGCCGCGTCGGCCAGTGCGCGTCGCGCAGGTCGAGCGGCGCGGGTGGAGCCATCGCGGTCGGGGCGGCGGGGGCGAGCTGGACCGGCGCCGCCGGCGCGGCGACGGGCTGCGACGGAGCCTCGGCGGAGACGGCGCGGTGGATCGCCTGCGCGAAGGTGCGCGCCGCGATCTCGACGCGCGGGGCGACGGGAGCGGGTGTCGGCGCGGTCGCGGGCGCCGCGACGGCGGAGCGCCGCTCCGCCGCGTGCGGCTCCACGGTTTCCGGCGGCGCGGGCTCGGCATCGGCGATGGCGACCGAAGGCACGACACGCGTGCCGGCGGCGGGGCGCGGCGCGGAGGCGGTGGCAAGGGACGGCGCCGGGAGAGGCGCGGGAGCCGTCGCGACCGGACCGGCCGGAGCGGGAGTCGCCGGGACAGCCGTCACCGGGACAGCCGCCACCGGGACAGGCGCCACCGGCGCGGGAACGATCGGCACGGGAGCGGACAGCGCGATCGTCGCGGCGACCGTCGGCATCGGCGTGGCTGCGACCGGCAGCGGCGGGGTCGGCAAGGCCGCGGCGCCCGTCGACGGCGGGAGCGGGGCGTCCGCGGCCTCCCGCTTGGGCGCATCCGCGCGTGTCCGCTCGCGGCTCGCCGTCATGGCGGGCTGCGTCGGCACGCCGGACCACGACGCCGCCGCGGGGGCGGGGGCGGGGGTCGGCTGGGTCGCCGGCCGGTTCGTGCCGGGGACGGCACCGGGTGCGGCCGCGGCACGATCCGTCATCGCGGCCGTGGCCTCGTTGCCGGGCGCGGGCGGAGACCCCTCGCTCCGACCCGATGCGGGGCGTGGCCCCGCCGGCAGGGTTTCGAAGGGCAGGGTCTGGGCCGGTGCGGCGGCCGCAGGAGCCTCCCGGTCCGGCGCAACGGATACCGGCACGGGCGGGGACGGCACGACCGCCGCTGAAACCGCGACGGGCATGGGGGGCAGCGTCGATACCTCCGCCACGGCGACTGGCGCGGGTCCGGCCGGCTGCTCCTTCGTCGCGGGTGTGGCGGGGGCATCGGGCAGCGCGGCGACCGGCTGGGCGGCGGGAAGCGAGCGCGCGATCATCGCCGCGCGCAACTCGGCGCGCCTGGCCGCGCGCGCGGAAGGCGTGGGGGCGGGGGTCGCGGCTGCGGCGTCCTCGCCCGCCGGCACCGTGCCGTCCGGCAGGACGGGCGCGGGCGAAGGAGGCGGGTCGACCGGCTGGAGAAGCGAGGCGGCGAGCGGCGCGGGCAGCGGAGCGCGGCCGGTCGGCGTCGCGGCAGGCAGCGTCGCGGCAGGCAGCGCCGTCGCAGGCAGCGTCGCGGCGGGCAGCGGGTTGCCCGGCAGGGTCGTGGCGGGCAGCGTGATGGTCGGCGCGGACCCGGGCGCCGCGACGACCTCGGGCAGGCTGGCGGCGAGCCACGACAGCGGATCGTCCCCGGCCGGCCCGGCATCCGGCAAGGCCTTGCCGCTGGTGGCGCCATCCTGCCGCGCGACGGTGCCGGTCACGATCGAGAGCGCGGGCGGGGTGGCGGCCGGGAACTGACCCGGCATCGGATCGGGCATGGCGGCGAGGTCGAGGAACGAGGCGACCGGCGCGCCTTCCGCACCCGTCCGGAACCCGCTCGCCGCCGTGGTGCCCTCCGCACCCGGCACACCCGGCTGAAGCAGGCCGGGCAGCGCGACGGCGACCGCGGCAGGCGCGCCGGCAGACGGCATGCCGGGCGCGGTCAACGCGCTGGTGACGGACAAAGCGGCAATGTTGGTCACGGGGTAGGTTCGCCTCGCCGGTTGATACCGGCGGACCATCAGCAAGGATCGTGCCGAACCTTCCGAGCGGTCGCCGGCGCGTCCTGCATCGCGCGGATCTCCGCCGCGATTTCCGCCGTGGCGGCGCGCGCCATCAGCTTCTCGACCGCGCTCTGGTCGCGCATCGCGCCCTTGGTCGCCTCCGCGGTGCGGTCCGCGGCGGCCTGGGCCGTGCGGACGCGGTTGGCGGCGGCGTCGGCGGAACGGTGCAGCCGATCGCGGTAATGCGCCGCCGCGGCCAGCGCGGTCGCGTCGAAGCGCTCGGGCGTGGGGCCGACAGCGGCGGCCAGCCGCCCGATCCGCTCGGCCAGCGCGGCCTCGCTCGCCAGTCCGTCGCGCGCGCGCGCCTCCTCCGCCCGGGCGAGGCCCAGCTGGAGCGTGCGGACGCGGTGCAGCCGCGCCAGGCGCTTGGGGTCAGTCACCGAAGACGCCGATCAGCTCGGCGGCGGCCTCGTCCAGTGCGACGCTCTGGTGCGTGTCCTGCCGCACATATTCGATGATCGCCGGGTGATAGGCGATGGCATCGTCGATCCGCGCGTCGCTGCCGCTGCGATAGGCGCCCATCAGCACCAGGTCGCGGTTCTCCTCGTAGGTGGCGAGATGGCGGCGCAGCGCGCGCGCGGCGCGCTGGTGCTCCACCGGCACGATGTCGTTCATGACGCGGCTGACCGACTTCGACACGTCGATCGCGGGATAGACCGCCTGCTCGGCCAGCGCGCGGGACAGCACGATGTGCCCGTCCAGAATCGATCGTGCCGAATCGACCACGGGGTCGTTGCCGTCGTCGCCGTCGGCCAGCACGGTGTAGATCGCGGTGATCGAGCCGCCGCTGTGCACGTCGGTGCCCGCGCGCTCGATCAGGTTCGGCAGCATCGCGATGGCGGACGGGGGGTAGCCGCGCGCGGAGGCGGGCTCGCCCAGCGCCAGCCCGATCTCGCGCCCCGCATGCGCCACGCGCGTCAGCGAATCGATGATGAGCAGCACCTTCCTGCCCTCGTCGCGGAAGGCCTCCGCGATCGCGGTGGCGCGCAGTGCACCGCGGATGCGCAGCACCGGCGAATGGTTCGCGGGCACGGCCACCACCACCGATCGCGCGCGCGCCTCGCCCGCGACCTTGGTCTCGAGGAAATCGGCGACCTCGCGGCTGCGCTCGCCGATCAGGCCGATGACGATCACGTCCGCGGCGGCCGCCTTCACCATCATGCCCAGCAGCACGGACTTGCCGACGCCGGACCCGGCCATGATGCCGACGCGCTGGCCCTGGCCCACCGTCAGCAGGCCGTTGATCGCGCGCACGCCGACGTCCAGCGGGGCGAGCACGCGCCCGCGGTCCAGCGGCGACTGCATCCGCCCGGCGAGCGGCCAGCGGCCCGCGCCGCGGATCGGGCCCAGCCCGTCGATGGGCGCCCCCGCGCCGTCGACCACACGGCCCAGCATCGCCGCGCCCACCTCCGCCTCGCCCGGCTCGCCGAGCGGGCGGACGGGGGCGTGCGGCAGCAGCGCGGCGGGGCCGCCCAGGTTCATCATCAGCGTGCGGCCGTTGCGGAAGCCGATCACCTCCGCCTCCACCTGGTCGCCCACCGAGCATACGGTGCCGACCGGCAGCGTCAGGCCGACCGCCTCCATCAGCAGCCCGTCGTACGAGGCGAGACGGCCCGACACGCGCGGACGCGGCCGGAAGGCGGTGGTCTCCAGCGTGTGCAGGTAATCCTGCGCGAAGCGGTTCAGCATGCCGGCAGCGCGGCGCGCTCGATCGCGGCTTCCAGCTGCTCCAGCCACATCGCCGGCCCGTCCTCGACGATGGTCGAGGCGGCCTCCATCACGAAGCTGCCCCGCGCCACCGCGGCGTCGCCGACCGGAAAGACGGTGGCGGGCAGCCGGCCGTCCAGCAGCGCGACATCGTCGGGATGGACGCGCAGCATCGCCGATTCGCTGGCGTCCGCCAGGCAGTCGGTCGCCGCCTCGACGCGCGCGGCCAGCAACTCGCCCGACACGCCCGCCTCCCCGACGATGCGAGTCACCAGCGACAGAACCGTGCGGCGCAGCTGCTCGGCCAGCAGCGCGCGATCCACCGCGCCGCCGCCCACCGATGCGGCGACGCCGGCCAGCAGCGCGTCGTCGCGCGCCGCCGTCTCCTCGATCGCGGCGACCGCGGCGGCGTAGCCCTCGTCGTAGCCGGCCGCGCGCGCGGCCTCGACGGGATCGGGCGCCGGCTCCCGGCACGCCTCCAGCGGATCCCATCCCTCCGTCGGGTTCGCCTCGCGATCCTGCGGGTGGAAATGGCGCGGGCGCGGCATGCCGCCGCTCGCGCCGAACGCTTCCTCGATCCGCGCGATCAGGTCCGCCGGGCTGAAGCCGGCGACCGGCGCCTGCGCGCGGCGTTCCTCCAGCGCGGCCTCCGCGGCGGCGTCGCGCCGCGCGGGGAAGCCGACGACGAAGCCGCCGTCGCGACGGTCGTCTCCCGGCAGGCCGAACGCGCCCTGCGACATGGCGTCAGACATAATCGTCCTCGCCCCCGCCCATCTGGATCGTGCCGTCCTTCGCCAGGTTGCGCGCGATCTGGATCATGGCCTTCTGCGCGTCCAGCACCTCGGACAGCTTCATCGGCCCGCGCGCCTCCATGTCGTCGCGGATGCCGTCCGCGGCGCGCGCGGACATGCTGCCCAGGATGCGGTTGCGCGCCGCCTCGTCGCAGCCCTTCAACGCGCGGGTCAGGATGTCGCCGTCGACGTTGCGGATCAGCGTGGACAGGTTCTTGTCGTCCAGTTCCAGCAGGTTCTCGAAGACGAACATCGCCTCCTCGATCGCCTTCGCCACGTCCTTGTCCATCTTGAACAGCTTGGGCATCACGCGCAGCTCGGTCGCCTTGCGCGCGCCCTGCAGCAGCTTCGCCGCCTCGCGCGTGCCGCCCAGCTGAACGCCCGCGGCGGTCGGCGCACGCGTCGCGCTGCGCCGCTGGATCATCTGGCGTAGCGTCTCCACCGCCTCCGGCGTGATCGGCCCCAGCTTGGCGATGCGGTGCAGGATGTCGGGCTGCGACGCCTCGGGCAGCAGCTCCAGCACCTGGCTGCCCACCGCCGGATCCAGGTTCGCGATCAGCACGGCGGCGATCTGCGGATGCTCCTTGTTCAGCATCTGCGCGATCTCCTTGGCATCGAGCCACTCGAGCATCTCGATCTCGCACACCGCCTCGGTTGGCGTGATGCGGGCGAGCACGCTTTCCGCCTTCTCCGGACCCAGCGCGCGGTTCATCACCGTCGTCACGTGCGGGCGCGGGTCGAAGGTGATGCCGGTGCGCTCGCGCGCGCGGCCGACGAAATCGTCCAGCACGCTGCCGACCTCCTCCTCGCTCACGTCGGCGACGTCGAACATGGCGGCGCCCAGCTTGCGCACCTCCTCGGGATCCAGCTTCTGCAGGATGGCCGTGGCCTCGTCCTCGCCGACCAGCATCATCAGCACCGCGGCGCGCTCGACGCCGGTGAAGTGACGGGGGGCGGCGGCAGTCGCGGCGGTCACGACTTGTCGTCCGCGGCGATCATGTCGCGCACGGCAAGCGCGGCGCGCGCCGGATTGTCGCGGGTGAAGCCGCGCACCGCGCCGACCCGTCCTTCGAAGCTGCTGCTGGTCTCGATCTGGTCGAGCGCCACCGGATCGGCGACGGTGATGCCCGCGGGCAGCGGGCCCGCGCCGCCGGCCGGCGCCGCCGTCCCCATCGGCAGCGCCTCGGCGGCGCCGGCGGTCGCGGCGGGCGCGACGGCGTCCTCCCGCTTCTTCATCAGCGCCTTGGCGAGCGGGCGCACGCCGAGCAGCAGGACGAGGAGCGCGATGACGATCGCGGTCGCGTTGCGCGCCAGGACGGGCAGCCACGCATTGTCATACCATGCCGGGCCGTCCGCCGCGGCGCCCGCGGCGTCGGCGAACTTGCGGCTGATGACGGTGACGTTGTCGTTGCGCGCCTGGTCGAACCCGACCGCGCTCTTCACCAGATCGCTGATCTGGTTGATCTCCATCGCGGTGCGCCGGCCCTTGTCGGGGTCGCGCAGCAGCACGGCGACAGACAGCCGGCGCACGCCGCCGGGCGCGTTGCGCGTGACGGACACTTCCTTGTTGAGGTCGTAGGAGCGCGCGAACTGGTCCGACTGCTTGTTGGCGTCGGGCGCGGGGCCGCCGGCGACGGGCTGCGGCGTCGGCACGCCGGGGTTGCCGGTGGCGGGCTGCGGCGTCGACAGCTGGCTGGCGGGGGGCGGTGTGTTGCTCAGCGCGCCGGGAATGCCGCCGGGGGTCTGCTGCCCGCCGGCCATGTTGCCGGTCCAGTTGCCGGTCTCGGCGCGCAGGCGGCCGTCCTTGTCGAAGCTCTCGCGCGTGGCGCTGGTCTCGTCCAGATTGACGTCGGCCTGCACCTCGGCGGTGAAATTGCCCGCGCCGACCAGCGGCGTCAGCAGCTGGATCAGCTGTTGCCGGTACTTGTCCTCCACCTGACGCTGGAAGCGGATGCGGGTCTCCGACCCGTCGGTGTTCGCGCCGTCCTTGCTGAGCAGCCCGCCGAGCTGGTCGACCACGGTCACCGCGTCGGGCTTCATGCCGGGCACGCTGCTGGCGACCAGGTTGACGATCGAGGCGACCTGCGCGTCGCTCAGCGCGCGTCCCGCCTGCAGCTTCAGCACCACGGAAGCGGACGGCTGCGCATTGTCGCGCAGGAACACGCTGGCCTCGGGCGTGGCGAGATGCACGCGCGCCTCTGCCACCGCGTCGATCTCCTGGATCGATCGCGCCAGCTCGGTCTCGCGCGCCTGGCGCAGGCGCTCGCCCTCCACCGCGCGGCTGACGCCCATCGGCAGCTGGTCGAGGATCGCGTAGCCGCCCGGCGCGGCCTTGGGCAGGCCCTGCCCGGCGAGCAGCAGCCGCGCGCGGGAGTAATCCTCCTCCGCCACGGTCAGCGCGCCCGACGAATCGTCGATGTGGCTGTCGATGTTGCCGGCGGACAGCGCCTGCGTCACCGCCGCCTTGTCGGCATCGGCGAGACCGGAGAACAGCGTCTTCTGCGGCGGTGCCGACAGCGCGGACCAGGCGAGCGCCGCGGCGCCGACCAGGCCGACCATCAGCGCCATCGGCCCGGCGCGGCGCACCGCGGGCTGGGCGAGGACGCCCTGGATCTGCTTCAGCGGGTTGGCGAACCGCTCCGGCACCAGCGGTGAGGGGGCGGGGTTCATGGGGGCGAGGGCGTTGCTCATCGCATTACACCGGCATGCTCATGATGTCCTTGTAGGCGGACAGGATCTTGTTGCGGACCTGCAAGGTCGCCTCGAAGCCGACCGAGGCTTCCTGGCGGGCCAGCATCACCTTGGCGATGTCGATCGTCTCGCCGCGCTCATAGGCGTCGGACAGGGCGCTGGCGCGCTGCTGGCCGGCGTTCACCTTCTCCAGCGCGGTTTGCATCGTGTCGGCGAAGCTGGTGCCGCCCGCCTCCTTGGCCTCCACCGGCGCGGGCGTGCCCGCCGCGGCGTTGGCGCGGCCCAGCGCGGCGTTGCGCTCCAGGATCTGCTGGCGCAGCGCCATCACGCGGTCGATGCCGCCGACTCCGGCGATGCCGCTCATGCCGTCGCACTCCGCACCAGGTCGTCACCCTGCTCGCGCGCCTTGGCGAGGCGGTAGCGCAGCGTCCGCTCGGAGATGCCGAGCCGCTTCGCCGTCTCGATCCGGCTGCCGCCGCACGCCGCCAGCGTCTCTCTGATCGCGGCGAATTCCGACAATTGCACCACCTTGCCCAGCGTCTCGCCTGCGTCGTTCGCGACGGGGCGGGCCAGCGGCGCGAACGCGACGGGCGCGGCCGGACGGTCGAAGACGATGTGCGCCGCCTCGATCGTGTCGCCGCCGCAGAACAGCATTGCGCGCTGGATCACGTTCTCCAGCTCGCGCACGTTGCCCGGCCAGTCGTGCGCCAGCAGCGCCGCGATCGCGTCGTCGGACGGCCACGGCACTACGGGGCGCGCCCCGGCATGGCGCAGGATCATCGTCGCGGCCAGCGCGGGGATGTCCTGCGGGCGGTCGGCCAGCGGCTTGGTGGTCAGCGGGAAGACGGACAGGCGGTAGTAGAGGTCGGCGCGGAAGCGCCCGGCCGCCACCTCGGCCTGGAGATCGCGGTTGGCGCAGGCGACGACCCGCACGTCGACGGCCACCGGCTGAGTCGCGCCGATCGGCACCACCTCGCGCTCCTGGAGGACGCGCAGCAGCTTGGCCTGGAGGCCGAGCGGCATCTCCGCGATCTCGTCCAGCAGGATGGTGCCGCCGTCCGCGGCGCGGAAGAAGCCTTCGCCCGCGGCGGAGGCGCCGGTGAAGGCGCCCTTCTGGTGGCCGAACAGCATCGCCTCCAGCATCGTTTCCGGCAGCGCGGCGCAGTTGATCGCGATGAACGGGCCGTCGCGCCGCGGCGAATTCAGGTGGATGGTGCGCGCCAGCACCTCCTTGCCGGTGCCGGTGGGGCCGTTGACCAGCACGGTGATGTCCGCCTGCGCGACCCGATCGGCCAGTGCGAACAGCGCCAGCGTCTCCGGATCGGCGGCGGTCGGCAGCTCCGGCCCGCCGACCAGCGCGCGGGCGAAGGCGTTGCCCACCGCCGCGTCGGCGTGGCCGTAGGCGATGCGTGCCGGGTTGCCGTCGCGGTGCGGCATCACCGTGCGGCCGGCGGAGCCGACGATCACGGTGCGCGACGGCACCGCCATCGCCTCGCCCGCGGCGACGAGGTGCATCGCGCCGGGCGCGGCGCGCTCCCCCGCCTTGCCTACCGCGAAGCCCTGCGCGCGCAGCGACGAGACGAGCGTCAGATGCTCCTTCTCCACCACCGGCGACGGCACGATCGAACGCATGAGAGAATCCCCGTTAAGTGCGGGGACGGCAATGCGGCGCAAATGGTTAACGCCCGGTATAATCTGCCGGCAGCCGGCAACATTTTTCCGGGCGCGCGAGCGCCTGACGCGCGCCCGTACGTGTGCCGCGCGCGGGGCCGCGCGAGGCGGCGGCGGGCCGAAAAAACATCGCTAAAGCCCCCGCGCCACCGGCCGTTTCATGCCTCCGACGGCTCGGCCCTTCGCTCGGGGGGGCAGCGTGAGGTCGTCGATCAGTGGAGACACCGACATGACTGTTATCGGAACCAACATCTCGGCGCTGCGGTCGGCGAACGCTTCGGCGTCCGCGTCCTCGTCGCTGTCGCAGGCGATGGAGCGCCTGTCGACCGGCAAGCGCATCAACTCGGCCAAGGACGACGCCGCCGGCCTCGCCATCGCCAGCCGCATGACCAGCCAGGTCAAGTCGATGGCCGTCGCGATCCGCAACGCCAACGACGGCATCTCGATGACGCAGACCGCCGAAGGCGCGCTGGGCGAAGTCACCAACATGCTGCAGCGCATGAAGGAACTGGCGACGCAGTCGGCCAACGGCACGCTGGGCTCGTCGGAGCGCAAGGCGCTGCAGGCGGAGACCAACCAGCTGCTCTCGCAGATCAACGACATTTCGAAGACGACGAACTTCAACGGCCTCAACCTGCTCGACGGTTCGGTGAAGAACCTGAAGCTGCAGACCGGCACCAACGCCGGCGAGACCGTGGCGCTCAGCATGGACGCGATCTCGTCCGACAAGCTGGGCCTGTCCAACGCCAGCGGCCAGACCTCGGGCCGCATCACCGCCGACGCCGCCTTCGCGGTGGGGGGCATCACGCTGAACGGCATCAGCGGCTTCGCCGGCACCGGCACGGTCAACATCGCGTCGGCGGAGGACCTGGCCAAGGCGATCAACACGAACAGCGACCGCACGGGCGTCGTCGCCACGGCGTCGAACAGCGTCACCACGGCGAAGCTGACGGATCCGATCGCCGCCGGCGCGATCAAGATCGGCGGCAAGTCGGTCGGCGCCGCCGCTTCTGCCGAGGACCTCGTCAGCCAGATCAACAACAACGACTTCGGCGTCACCGCGACGCTGAACGAAGACAAGTCGATCACGCTGTCGAACACCACGGGTAAGGACATCGACCTGACGAACAGCGCCACCGCGACGGTGGGTACGGGCCAGGCCACCGCGATGAAGGGCTTCATCACCCTCAACAGCAAGGACGGGTCGAACTTCACCGTGGGCGGCACCAACCTGGGCGATGCCGGCCTGAACGTTTCCGACGGCGTCAGCATCTCAGGCACGGCGGTGACGGGCGCGGCATCGACCGACCTGTCGGGCGTCTCGATCAACGGGGTCGCCTTGGGAACAGTGACGGACGGCGGCGCCGCCGATGCGACCTCCACCGGCAACGCGATCCGCGACGCGATCAACGCTTTGTCCGAAAAGACCGGGGTGAAGGCTTCGGCCGCCGCGGGCGTCCTGACGCTGTATTCCACCAACGGTGGGCCGGTCCGACTGGAGGGCACCACGGCGAACGTCGCGAAGCTGGGCCTCAACGCGCAGGGCGGCATCGCCGGCATGCCGCAGAGCCTGGACATCTCGACCCAATCGTCCGCTTCGAGCGCGATGGCCAAGATCGACAAGGCGCTTGACTCGATCTCGGCGACCCGCGGCAATCTGGGCGCGGTGCAGAACCGCCTGGAGGTGACGGTCAACAACCTGACCACCACCACCGCCAACCTGTCCGAGGCGAAGAGCCGCATCGAGGACGCGGACTTCTCCGCCGAATCGACTGCCCTCGCCAAGGCGCAGATCCTGAGCCAGGCGTCGACCGCGATGCTGGCGCAGGCCAACCAGTCGCAGCAGGGCGTGCTGAAGCTGCTCTCGTAAGCGACCGTGCGCCCGCGCCGGCGCCGCCCCCCCGAGAAGGGTGACGGCGCGGCGCACACTTCGCCCGGTGTATGGGGCGAAGCTTCGAACCCCGTCGGCGAGAGCCGGCGGGGTTCTTCGCATGGCGATATACGGTGTCGCGTATGCGGAGATAAAATGCGCTTTTGCGTATGCGAGAAATATATACGGATTTCAGTATATAGTTGCTTCATACGAAGAATCGTATAACGAACGGTTCATGCAACACGTCGTGCGATCATCCCGTACCATGGGCGATGCCATCCGGCGATCACGTCGCATGGCGGGAATGACACAGGCCCAGCTCGCCACGCGAACGAACCTTCGGCAAGCCACCATCTCCCATCTCGAGAACGGGGAGGGTGGCACGCTGGAGACGCTCTTCGCCGTGATTACGGCCTTGCGCCTGGAACTGCATCTGACCGAGCGATCCACCAGCCTCCCGGCGCTCGACGACCTCTTCTGATGCGACGGCGCTCCTCCGCGCTGGCGGTGCTGCTGAACGGACGGCGGGTCGGACGATTGTCGCGCGCTGCGGATGGCGCCATCGACTTCCGCTACGCCGGCGAGTGGCTCGACTGGGAATATGCCCTACCGGTCTCGCTGTCGCTGCCGCTGGACACGCGGCGCTACACCGGCGCGGCCGTCACGGCGGTGTTCGACAATCTCCTTCCCGACAACGATGATATCCGACGCCGCATCGCCGGACGGGTGGCTGCCGACGGGATCGACGCCTACTCGCTGCTCGCCGCGGTGGGTCGCGACTGCGTCGGTGCGCTACAATTCCTGCCGGAAGGTCACGAGCCTGCCCCGCCGGGAACGATCGATGCCGAGCCGCTGGACGAGGATGACGTCGCCGCGATCATCCGCGATCTCGGTCGTGCGCCGCTGGGGCTGGATCCCGACGATGCCTTTCGCATCTCGATCGCCGGCGCGCAGGAGAAGACCGCGCTGCTGTGGTGGGAAGGCCGGTGGCACAAGCCGCTCGGCACCACCCCCACCACCCATATCCTGAAACCGCAGATCGGCACCCTTCCCAACGGCATCGACCTGTCGAACAGCGTCGAGAACGAGCATCTGTGCCTCACCTTCCTGGCCGAGCTGGGACTGGACGTCGCCTCGACCCGCATCGATCGTTTCGGCGGCCGGCCGGTGCTGGTGGTGGAACGGTTCGATCGATGGCTGTCCCGGGACGGGCGGTTGCTACGCCGCCCGCAGGAGGACCTCTGCCAGGCGCTGTCGGTGCCGCCGACGCGCAAGTACGAGGATCACGGTGGCCCCGGTGTCGGCGACATCATGCGGCTGTTCGCGGAAAGCGACCGGCCCGACGTGGACCGCCGCGCATTGATGAAGACGATCATCGCTTTCTGGCTGATCGGTGCAACGGACGGACACGCGAAGAACTTCAGCATCTTCCTGTCGCCGGGCGGCCGCTTCTCCGCCGCCCCCGCCTATGACGTGCTGTCGGCCGAGCCGAGCCTGGCGGCGCATCAGATCGAACGGCGGCAGATGAGGCTCGCAATGGCGATCGGCGACCGGCGCCGCCACCGTATCGACCAGATCGCGCCGCGACACTTCGTGCAGACAGCGGTCGCCGCCGGCTACGACGAGGAATCGACGCGAGCGGTGTTGGAGGAATTGCGCACCACGGCGGGTCCGGCGTTCGCGGCGGCGGCCGGTGCGATGCCGCCCGGCACCCCGGCCGCGCTGACCGATCCCGTCGCAGCCGCGATCGCCCGGCGCTGCCGGACGATCGAGCTGATGTAAGATCCCGCGGTCTAGCCGCGCGCCATCGCCTTCTTCAGCCGCGTGTGCGCCTGCGCCTTGATCTGGCAGACGCGCGCCGCGCCGACGCCCAGCACCTGGCCGATCTCCTCCAGGTTCAGCTCCTCCACGTGGTACAGCTGGATCACCATCTGCTCGCGCTCGGGCAGGCTGGCGATCGCCGCGATCAGCCGGTCGCGCGTCTGCGCTTCGGACAATTGCGCGAAGGCGTCGGGCGTGTCGTCGGCGAACCACGGCTGGTCGTCGGCATAGACCTCGTCCAGCGATTCGTAGCGGACCGCCTCGGCGCTGGCGTAGTCCTGCCGCAGCTTCTCGACGGAGAGCCCCATCTGCGCCGCCGTCTCCGCGTCGGTCGGCTGGCGGCCGAGCACGCCGGCGAGCGACGAACGCACGCGCGCATAGTCGCGGCGGCGGCGGATCGCACCGCGCGTCATCGCGGCGTGGCGCCGCAGCTCGTCGATCATCGCGCCGCGGATCCGCGTCGCGAGATACTGCTTCAGCGTCACCTGCCCGCGATCCTCGAACGCGGCGACCCCCTCGACCAGCGCGACCAGGCCGACCTGCACCAGGTCCTCCACGTCGATCGCGGTCGAGACCGAGCCGTGGACGTGCCACGCCAGGCGGCGGACCAGCGGCAGGTGCGTCTGCACCAGCGCGTTCTCGTCGCGCGCCCGCGTGGTGCGCGAATAGGTCAGCGCGCCGGTCATGCGGCCAGCGCCTGCGGCTGGGGCTGGCCGCCGATCACGGCGACGACCTCGACGGCCTTGTCCTCGGGAACCTCGAAGAAGCTCATGACGGGGGTATCCGGCAGGATGGAACGGACCAGCTTGCGGATCGCGACGCGGATCGCGGGCTGGACGACGAGCGCGAAGGGCTTGGCCTCCGCGATCAAAGGTTGCGCGGCGGCCTGCAGCGCGTCGACGATGCGGCGGCCCAGCTCGGGCTCGATCACCGCGCGCGACGGATCGGCGCGCATCGCCTGGCCCAGCAGCTGTTCCAGCCCGCCCTCCAGCGTCATGACGCGCAGCGGCTCGCGCACGCCGGCCAGCTTCTGGATGATGAGCGGGCCGAGCTCGGGACGGATCAGCTCGACGATCTCGTGCGCTTCCGCCGTGCGCTGCGCCGCATTGGCGACGGCGGCGGCGATGCGGCGGAACTCCTTCAGCGGCACGCCCTCGGACAGCAGGGCGCGCAGCACCGCCGTCAGGGTGGTCAGCGGCAGCGGCGCCAGCGCGGCGACCAGCTGCGGGTTGCGGTCCTTCAGCCCGTCGAGCAGCGCCTGCACCTCGTCCGCGCCGAGCAGGTCGGACGCGTGCGTGCCCAGCGCGTGGTTCAGGTGCGTCGCCATCACGGTGCCCGCGTCGACGACGAGATAGCCCTGGCCGGTCGCCGCATCCGCGTCGCCGGGCGCGATCCACGTCGCCTCCAGCCCGAAGGTCGGGTCGACCGCCTTCTTGCCGGTGAGCTGGCCGAAGCCCTGCCCGGTGTCGAGCGCCAGCATCTCGTCGGGCGAGACCTGGTCCTCGCCCACGCACACCCCGCCCAGCATCAGGCGATAGGTATAGGGCGCCAGGTTGATGTCGTCGCGCACGCGCACCTGCGGGACGACGAAGCCCAGTTCCTTCGACAGCTGGCGGCGCACGCCGGTGATCCGCGCCATCAGCGGGGCGCCGCGGCGCTCGTCCACCAGCGGCACCAGCCCGTAGCCGATGTCGAGATTGACCATCATCCCCTCCGTCACCTCGTCCCAGCCGATCTTCGACGGGTCGGCGGGCTCCGCGGCCTCGGCGGCGGGCGCCTCCTCGATCACGGGGCGGGCGGCGATCTGCTTCAGCTTCCACGCGGCGAAGCCGGCGGCGGCGGCCATCGGCAGGATGACCAGGTGCGGCATCCCCGGCATCACGCCCAGCAGGAACAGGATGACCGCGACGGGCGTCCACGTCCGCGCCGATCCGAACTGGCTGCCGATCTGGCCGGCAAGATCCTTGTCGGATTTCACGCGGGTGACGATGGAGGCGGCGGCGATCGACAGCAGCAGCGCGGGCACCTGCGCGACCAGCGCGTCGCCGATCGCCAGCATGGTGTATTTCTGCGCGGCGTCACCGATACCGAGACCGTGGCTGACCGGGCCCAGGATCAGCCCGCCGACGACGTTGGCGGCCAGGATCAGCAGGCCCGCGACCGCGTCGCCCTTCACGAACTTGGACGAACCGTCCATCGAGCCGTAGAATTCGGCCTCGGTGGCGACGTCGACGCGGCGCTTCTTCGCCTCGTCGGGGGTGATGAGACCGGCGTTCAGGTCGGCGTCGATCGCCATCTGCTTGCCGGGCAGCGCGTCCAGCGTGAAGCGCGCCGACACCTCGGACACGCGGCCCGCGCCCTTGGTGACGACGATCAGGTTGATGATGACGATGATCGCGAAGACGAACAGGCCGACGACATAGTCGCCGCCGATCACGAACGTGCCGAACGCCTCGATCACGTGGCCCGCCGCCGCCTCGCCCTCGTGCCCGTGCACCAGCACGACGCGGGTGGAGGCGACGTTCAGGCCCAGCCGGAACAGCGTGGCGAAGAGGAGGACGGTGGGAAAGGACGAGAAGTCGAGCGGCCTCTCCGCATTCAGCGCCACCATCAGCACGGCGAGGCTGATCGTGATGTTCATGATGAAGAAGATGTCGAGCAGGAAGGCCGGGATCGGCACCACCATCAGCACGACCAGCAGCAGGATCGCGAAGGGCAGGGCGCCGGCGCGCGCGTTGGCGAGCAGCTTCATCGGCTCAGCCCCCCATGCTCGCGAGCATCATATAGGCGAGCCGGGCATTGTCCGGCGACGGGCGCAGCAGCGAATCCTTGCGGGCGAGGGCATCCCTGGCCCAGCCCAGCGCGTCGCTCGCGCTCTCGCCGCTGCCGGTGACGACGGTCGCGTCGTCTCCCCCCTCCATCTTCAATGCCAGCGCCTGCGCAGCGAAGTCGAAGCGGTTGCGCACGGCGTTGCCGGCATCGCCCGCGCCCCCGGGACCTTCGGCGCCCAGCTTGCCGGCGAAGCGCTGGTACACCTCGCTCAGCGAGCGGGCGCTGCCGTCGCGCTCGAAGAAGACGCCGCGATTGGCGCGCGCGGCGGCGGGGAACAGCGACGCGGCGCTGCGCTCGGGCGTGCGCTGCATCGCCGACAGGAACTGCCGTGCGCCCCCCAGCCCCAGGAAATGCGCCATGTAGAGGTCGGTGCCGTTGGCCTCGCGCCCCAGCGATCCCTCCAGCGACGCCTTGTTGTCGCCGGCATGTTCCGCCGCCATCAGCGAGGCGACCTCGGGATTGTTGCGCAGCGCCAGGATCGCGGCGCGATTACCGCCGGAAACGGTGTAGCGCCCGCCCGCGGTCTTGCCGATGCTGTCCGCGGCCCAGCCGAGGCCGTGCTCGGCGCCATGCTTCTTCACCACGGCCAGCCAGCTGGATTCGATGAACTGGTAGAGGCCGGTGGCCGACGAGGTGCCGGCGCGCGCATTGGCGTTCAGCCCGCTCTCCAGCCTGGCCTGTCCCATCAGATAGTCGAAGTCGACGCCGGTGCGCGCCGCGGCGGTCTGGATCGCCGAAGTGACGCGCTGGGTGGCGGAGGTGATCGCGGAAACGGTCATGCCCCCGCATTCAGCAAGGGGCGTGCCACTTTGCCATGTGGCGAAGGTGACGGCGACCTCCGTTCGTGCTGAGCCTCAGGCCGAACGGCGGTTGGGAATGCGGCTGCGCAAGCTAGGCGAACGCCATCCCGCTCCGGCCATAGGCGTTGCCGCCCTCGCCGGTCAGGATTTGCAGGCGGCGGCGAACATTTGCCGCCATCAGGTTCACGTAGATGCGGCAGGTGTCGTTCAGCCGGTCGGCTTCTTCCGCCAGGCCGCGCAGTTCCTGATCGGCCGGGCCGTCGCCCAGCGATTGCAGCACGTCGATCGCGCGCAGCTTGCCCGCGGTGGCGCGTTCCAGCGCGGCGACGTCGTTCGCCTTCAGCGCGTCGATCTCCGCGTGCAGCGCGTCGATCACGCGGACCAGGGCGTCACGACGGGTCATTCGACATCCACTCGTACTTGGCGGCGATCAGGCGGTCCGCGACGGTCGCGGGGGACAGCGGGAACATGCCCTTGGCGATCGCGTCCTTGATGAGGCGGATGCGATCCGCGTCCTGCGGCGCGGACGCGGCGAGTTGCCGCGCCAGCGTGGGTGCCGGGGCCGGCGTCGCGGTCGTCGCCGGGTCGGCCGCGGGCGCGGCGGCACGCGGGGTACGCGCCACCATCCCGACCCGAAGGTCGGCGCTCGTTACGGTCGTTGATCGAACTGCATCTACCATGCCCGCACCTATGGAGGTTCGCTGACATCGGCTCAAACGACCGCTTGCAGGGCGGCTTTAGAACTTTTTTTCAGTCGTATCCGGGCAGCGTCGCGCGCCCGGTGTCCACCGCCACCGCCTGCACCGGCTTCGTGGCGCCGGCGACCTGCACGGGCAGGCGCGCGCCCGGGGCGGCATCCGCCATGGCGATGCCGTCGCGGGTGATGGAGAAGCCGTCGGAACCCGCCTCGATCGTCACCGGGTCGCCGCGCTTGATGACCGGCGCGGCCATGCGCGGCGCGGCGGCCATGGGGGCCGCGGGCGCCGGCGCGGGACGCGGCGCGGCGATGACGGGCACGAACAGGCGCCATGCCGGGCCGGCGCAGGCGACTACGACCGCGTCTTTCGCCTCCGTCCGCCACGACAGCGCGACGGTGGAACAGGGCGCGAGCCGCAGCCGCGGGTCGATCGCGGCGCGCGCGCCTCCCTCGACGCCCTGGGGGCGGCCGGTGAAGGCGCCGACCGCACGGTCCAGGGCGGCGGTGTCCTGGAAGGCGGCGGCGGCCGCGAGAGCGAGAAACATCATGTCTTGGATTCCTTCTCGCCCGCGAACGCGAGCGTGACGAGGACGCGGCGGCCCGCGGGACGGGCAGCGGTGGCGAGGGAGATGCGCGCGACGGGCACGCCAGCGCGGGCGAGCGCCGCCAGCACGGCGCGCGCGCGGTCCGCCGCCAGGATCGCGGCGCTGCCGGTGATCGGGTCGACGTCGCCGGGCGACCCGTCCACCGCGCCGGTGACGGTCAGCGCCACGCGCGGGTCGCGTGTCGCCGCGATCGCCCAGGCGAGCACGTCGGCCGGCACCTCGGCCGGAGCCGCCGCGCCGGGCGCGAAGCCCGCCACGCCGTGCGCGTCCACCGCGATGACGGGATCGGGCGCGGGGGTCGCGATACCGAACCCGTCGGCGATGCCGCGCGCCAGGTCGCGCGACGGCGTCGTGTTCGCTTGCAGGAGGACGAAGAAGCCGACCAGCAGCAGCGCGAGGTCGGCCAGCGTCACCAGCCACGTCGGCCGCGCCGGCGCCACGTCGAAGGGGTCGTCGGTCGTCACGCGGCGATGCTCGCGGCGGGCATGCGCGCGCGCGCGGGCGCCTCGCGCAGGGCGAGCGCCAGCACCGGCGCGGCGAGGCGCGCGCGCCCTTCCGCTTCCGCCCGCGCGGCGTTGCGCAGCCGCGTCGCGATCGGCAGCGCGACCAGGTTCGCGACCAGCGCGCCGTACAGCGTGGCGAGCAGCGCCACCGCCATGGCGGCGCCGATCGCCTTCGCGTCGGTCATGCGCGCGAACATCGCGACCAGCCCGACCAGCGTGCCGATCATCCCCATCGCCGGCGCCGCGTCGGCGATCCCCGCCCAGCAATCCGCCGCGGCGCGATGGCGTGCGATGCGCTCCTGCCGTCGCAGCTCCAGCGCGGCGGCGATGTCCGCCGGCGGATCGCCGTCGACGATCGCGGCCATGGCGGCGGCGAGATCGGGATCGGCGACGATGCTGCGGTCCAGCGCCACCACGCCCAGCTTCTGCGCGATCCGCGCCTGCGCCGCGACCTGCAGCAGCAGTGGCTCCGCATCGAAGCGCCTGCGCCACAGCGTGGCGAGCGCCGCGACCGCGCGGGCGAGATCGCGCAGCGGCGTGCGCAGCACGGCCGCCGCGGCGGTGCCCCCCAGCACGATGGCGAGCGCGGCGGGATCGAGGAAGGTGCCCGGTGTCATGCGTGGCGGCATTGCAGGGGCCGTGCCAGTTGCCTCCGCTCTCGCGCGTGAGCCGGGCGGCAAGGCGGTTTGCCGGCAACCGGCAAGCCGTTGCCGCCCACGCTGCCGCCGCGCTGCCGCCGCGCATTTGGCACGCCCCTTGCTGGTCTTTTCCCGCATCTCGCACGAAAGGACCGGCACATGGCCGAGGGATTGTTCGGAGTACACGGCGCCGCGCTGCAGATCAGGGCGCAGCGCATGGGCGTGCTGGCGTCGAACATCGCCAACGCCTCCACGCCCGGCTTCAAGGCGCGGGACATCGACTTCAAGGGCGCGCTCGCCGCGTCCGAGGGGCAGGCGAGCGTGGACGCCGGGCTGAAGTACCGCGTGCCGACGCAGCCCAGCATGGACGGCAACACCGTGGAGCTCGCCACCGAGCAGACCGCCTTCGCCGAGAACGCCGTGCAGTACCAGACCACGCTGTCGTTCCTGAACGGCCGCATCGCGCAGATCACGCGCGCGCTGAAGGGAGAATAAGCCATGGCGGGCACGCCCCTGTCAGTGTTCCAGGTATCGGGCCGCGCCATGTCGGCGCAGCTGATCCGCATGAACACCACCGCGTCCAACCTCGCCAACGCGGGCGGCGTCGCCGGTTCCGCGGAAGCGGCGTACAAGACGCTGAAGCCGATCTTCCGCACCAGCTTCGACGCCGCCAGCGGCATGTCGACGGTGGACGTGCAGCAGATCGTCACCGCCGGGGAGGCGCCGACGAAGCGCTACGACCCGGCGAACCCGCTGGCAGACAAGGACGGCAACGTCTTCGACGCCGCGGTCGACGAGACGCGCGAGCTGGTCGACATGATGGAGACCGCGCGCACCTATCAGAACAACGTCGAGGTGATGCAGACCGCCAAGTCGCTCATCATCGACACCCTCAAGCTGGGACGCTGACCATGGCGACTTCGACGTTCGACGCGACCATGTCCAACTTGGGCATCACGCGCACCGCCGCCGGCACGAAGGTGGTGACCAAGGCCGAGGCGGAGACGCTCGACCAGTCCGACTTCCTGAAGCTGATGACGGCGCAGATGAAGAACCAGGACCCGTTCTCGCCGGTCGACAACACGCAGATGGTCGCGCAGATGGCGCAGTTCAGCCAGCTGTCCGGCATCAGCGAGATGTCGTCGACGCTGAAGGCCATTCAGGAGAAGCTGGCCGGCGGCACCGCGGCGGACGCGATGGCCTATGTCGGCCGCACCGTGCTGACCGCCGGCGCCACCGCCTATGGTCGCAGCGCGGGCGGCCTCGCCGGCGCGGTGGAGCTGCCGAGCGACGCCGGCAACGTCATCGTCACGATCAACGACGCCAACGGGCAGACGCTGAAGACGCTGTCGCTCGGCAAACAGGCCGCGGGCACCGTCACCTACGACTGGGACGGCAAGACCGACGCGGGCGAGGATGCCGGCAACGGGCCGTTCACCGTCGGCACCGTCGCGCAGAAGGACGGCAAGACCGTGCCGTCCACCGGTCTGGTGTGGGCGCCCGTCCACGCCGTGTCGAATGCCGGCGGAGAGACGAAGCTGGTCGTGCCGGGAATTGGCACGATCCCTGCTAGCTCGGTTCGTCAGATCGGTTGATCCGTCTTTTCAGGAGTAACGCCCCATGTCCTTCTACACCTCGCTGTCGGGCCTGCAGGCCGCGCAGACCGACCTGTCGACGATCAGCCACAACCTGGCCAACGTCTCGACCAACGGTTTCAAGAAGTCGCGCACCGAATTCGCCGACGTGATGGCCACCTCGGTCACGACGTCGCCGACGTCGCAGATCGGTTCGGGCACCGTCGTGCGCGCCAACCGGCAGCAGTTCGGCCAGGGTCCCTCGCAGCAGTCGACCAGCGGCCTCGACCTCGCCATCTCCGGCGACGGCTTCTTCGCCGTGAAGCCCAACGTCGACATCAACAAGGTGAACTACACCCGCAACGGCGGCTTCAGCGTGAACGACGATCATTACGTCGTCGACGCGAACGGTGGCCACCTTCAGGTGTATCCGGTCGACGGGTCGGGCGCGGTCGTCGCCAGCGATCTCGACAACGCCATCTCGCTGAAGCTGCCGGAGACCAGCGGCGTCGCGGTGCCGACCACCTCGGTCAAGTACACGACGAACTTCTCGTCGAACGCCGCGCTGCCGACCCAGTCGACGTTCAGCCGCTTCGACCCGAAGAGCTACAATCAGTCGACCTCCTCGACCATCTACGACAGCAGCGGCAACGCGATCACGATGACCAGCTACTTCGCGCGCGAGTCGATCAGCGACGGCACCACCGACAGCACGTGGCGCGTCTATTCCTTCATCGGCGACGATCAGCTGAAGTCGGGCAACGGCGCCAACAGCTACCAGACGATGACGTTCGACAAGGACGGCGTGCTGAAGAGCGGCGGGAGCGTGCTGTTCGACGACTTCACGCCGTCGGGCGCCACCATGCCGCAGGCGATCACGCTGGAATTCAGCAACAAGACGACGCAGGTCGCCGCTCCCTTCAGCGTCAGCGACAAGAGCCAGAACGGCATGTCGGTGGGCGCGCTGGAAGGCGTGACGGTCGACGGCGAGGGCATGGTAAAGGCCAGCTTCTCGAACGGCGACGTGCAGAACCTGGGCAAGGTGATGCTGGTGAAGTTCTCGAATCCCTCGGGCCTGCGCCAGCTGGGCAACAGCTACTGGACGCAGACCGGCATCTCGGGCGAGGCGCAGACCGGCGCCGCCGGCAGCCCGGGCTACGGCAACATCATGTCGAACATGGTGGAGCGGTCCAACGTCGACATCACCGAGGAACTGGTCGCACTGATCGCGGCGCAGCGGAACTTCCAGGCCAATTCCAAGGCGCTGGATACCGCCAGCCAGATCTCGCAGACCATCTTCAACATCCGCTCGTAAGCACGGGCAAGCGGGAGCGGATAGGTGGACAAGCTGGTCTACACCGCGGCGACGGGCCTGCGCGCGCATATGCAGGCGCAGGCCGCGATCGCCAACAACATGGCGAACGCCTCCACCACCGGCTTCCGCGCCGACCGCGTCGTCTTCGACCGCATCATGCTGTCGGACGGCACCACCGCCCTTTCCGCGCGCCAGCCGACGGGCGAGGAGATCCGCGACGCGGACCGCTCCGCCGGCACGATGCAGCACACCGGTCGCGCGCTGGACGTGGCGGTCGAGGGGCGTGACGCCTGGATCGCGGTGCAGGCGGGCAACGGCGAGGAGGCGTACACCCGCCGCGGCGACCTGTCGGTCAGCGAGAGCGGCACGTTGCAGACCGGCGACGGCTTCCTCGTGATGGGCCAGTCGGGCCCGATCACGCTGCCGCCGTACCGGTCGCTGACGATCGGCGCGGACGGCTCGATCTCGATCGTGCCGCAGGGCGACGCCACCGGCACGCCGCAGGTGATCGACAAGCTGAAGCTCGTCTCCGGCAAGGGCTCCGACACGGTGAAGGGCCTCGACAACCTGATGCGCGTGCGCGGCGGCGGGGTGCTTCCCGACGATCTCGACGCCAAGGTCGCGTCGGGCACGCTGGAAGGCAGCAACGTCAACATGACCCAGGCGCTGGTCGACATGATCGAGAACCAGCGCAGCTACGAGGTGCAGGCGAACCTGATGAAGGAAGCGCGCACCATGGACGAGGCGAGCGCGCAGCTGATGCGCGTGACGGGCTAGAAATGATCAACGAAACCGTTCGTGCTGAGCTTGTCGAAGCACGTGCCCGGAACACGCCCTTCGACAGGCTCAGGGCGAACGGGCTGGAAGGAGGCCAAGAATGACCACCGCCGCCATGCACATCGCGCGCACCGGGCTCGACGCCCAGGACACGCGGATGCGCGTCATCTCGAACAACCTGGCCAACGTGAACACCACGGGGTTCAAGCGCGATCGCGCCGCGTTCGAGACGCTGAGCTACCAGGTCGTCACCGCCGCCGGCGCCAATTCCACCGCGGAGACGCGCTACGCCACCGGGCTGAACCTGGGCACCGGCGTTCGCGTGCAGGGCACCGCTCGGATCGACACGCAGGGGTCGATGAACCAGACCGGCAACAGCCTGGACCTGGCGCTGGACGGCGACGGCTACTTCCAGGTGCAGCTGCCCGGCGGCCAGCTGGGCTACACCCGCGCCGGCAATTTCTCGCGCTCGCCCGAAGGCACGCTCATCACCAGCGAGGGCTATCAGGTGATGCCCGGCATCACCGTGCCGGAGGGTGCGACGCAGATCACGATCGGCGGCGACGGCACCGTCTCGGCCACGGTCGGCGGGCAGACCTCGCAGCTGGGGCAGATCCAGGTGGCGAGCTTCCCCAACGCCGCCGGGCTCCAGTCGGGTGGCGACAACTACCTGATGGAGACGGTCGCCAGCGGCGCCGCGAACCTGGGCGTCGCCGGCCAGGACGGCCGCGGCCAGGTGCGCCAGGGGATGCTGGAGGCCAGCAACGTGAACGTCGTCGAGGAGCTGGTCGACATGATCGAGACGCAGCGCGCGTACGAGGTCAATTCGAAGATGATCTCCGCCACCGACGACATGCTCAAGTACGTGAACCAGAACCTGTGACGCACGCGCGCCTCTTCCCCGGCCTCGTCGTCCTCGTCGCCACCGTGCTGGCGCCCGGCGCCGCCGGCGCCTGGCCGTTCAAGGCCAAGGCGAAGGAGGATTTCACCGCCGCGCGCGCGCCGCTCGCGCCGGTCGCCCCGCCGGTGGCCGACGGCGCGATCTTCCACGCCGCGGACGGCTATGCCGCGCTGCACGAGGGCTGGCGCGCGCGCCGCGTCGGCGACCCGCTGACGATCGTGCTGGTCGAGCGCACGGCGGCGTCCAAGTCGGCGTCGTCCAAGCTCAATTCGGACGGCAGCTTCGGCATCACGCCGCCCGCCACCGGTCCGTTCAACCTGTTCAACCCCAGCGATATCGGCGCCAGCGGCAACCGCGGCTTCAACGGCACCGGCGCGGCGGACCAGTCCAACTCGCTGTCGGGCGAGGTCAGCGTGACGGTGAAGGAGGTCTATCCCAACGGCACGATGCTGGTGCAGGGGCAGAAGCGCGTGACGCTGAACCGAGGCGACGAGTTCGTGCAGATCAAGGGGATCGTCCGCACCGCCGACGTCGATCGCGACAATCGCGTCGCCTCCACCCGCGTCGCGGACGCGCAGATCGCCTACACCGGCAAGGGCGACGTCGCCCGCGCCAGCCGCCAGGGCTGGCTCTCCCGCTTCTTCCAGGTCGTGAGTCCGTTCTGATGACGCACACGCTTCCCGTCCGCCTGCGCGCGATGATGTGGTTCCTCGCCGCGATGGCGATCGGCCTGGTCTTCATCCAGCCCGCCTACGCCGACCGGATCAAGGATCTGGGCGGGTTCCAGGGGGTGCGATCGAACCAGCTGACCGGCTACGGCGTGGTCGTCGGCCTGCCCGGCACGGGCGACGACAATCTCGAATATACGGTGCAGTCGGTGAAGGCGGTCGCCAGCCGTTTCGGCCTGCAACTGCCGCCGCAGGCGAACCCGGGGCTGAAGAACGCCGCTGTGGTGATGATTACGGCGGAACTGCCCGCCTTCGCCAAGCCCGGCCAGCGCATCGACATCACGGTCGCCAGCATGGGCAAGGCGAAGTCGCTGCGCGGCGGCAGCCTGGTGCTTGCCCCGCTGCTCGGCGCCGACGGACAGGTCTACGCGATGGCGCAGGGCAACCTTGCGGTGGGCGGGTTGGGCGCAGAGGGCGCGGACGGGTCGAAGATCGTCGTCAACATCCCCTCCACCGGCCGCATCCCGGAGGGCGCGACGGTGGAGCGTACGGTCGCGACCGGCTTCGCCGACACGCCGTTCCTGACGTACAACCTGCAACGCGCCGATTTCACGACCGCGCAGAACGTCGCCGCCGCGATCAACCGCCGGCTCGGCCTCGGCACCGCCCAGGCGGTGGACGCGGTGTCGGTCGCGGTGCGCGCGCCGGCGGGGGCGGACGTCCGCTCCGCGCTCATGTCGCAGATCGAGAATCTCAGCGTCGATTCGGCCGAGCCGTCGGCGAAGGTGATCGTCAACGCGCGCACCGGCACCGTCGTCATCAATTCCGCCGTGCGCGTCGGCCCCGCCGCCGTGACTCACGGCAAGCTGACGGTCCGCATCGACGAGAACCAGCGCGTCAGCCAGCCCGCGCCGCTCAGCGGCGGGCAGACCGCGCTGGAGCGCAAGTCGAACATCGACGTCGACGAGGAGAAGAAGCCGATGTTCGTCCTCGCCCCCGGTCCCAAGCTCGCCGACGTGGTGAAGGCGGTGAACGCGATCGGCGCCAGCCCCGCGGATCTCGTCGCGATCCTGGAGGCGCTGAAGGAAGCCGGCGCGCTCAAGGCGGAGCTCGTGGTCCTGTGACGGCCCCCGTCTCCATCACCGGCCAGACCGGCATCGCCTCCGGCCTCGACCGCACCCAGTCGAAGGACAGCCTGAAGAAGGCGGGCCAGCAGTTCGAGGCGGTCTTCACCGGCATGATGCTGAAGTCGATGCGGCAGGCCAAGCTCGCCGATCCGCTGTTCAGCAGCCAGGCGCTCGACACCTTCCGCGACATGTCCGACCAGAAGGTCGTGCAGCAGATGGCGGACCACACGCCGCTCGGCATCGGCAAGGCGATGACCGATTTCCTGTCGCGATCGATCCCGGCGCCTTCTCAACCCGATCTTAACCAAGGGTCGGCTACGCGAGTCGAATGAGCGACCTGCTCTCCATCGGCGCCTCGGGCGCGCGCGCGGCGCAGACCTCGCTGACGACGGTGTCGGAGAACATCGCCAACAGCGGGGTCGCCGGCTATTCGCGTCGCGCCGCGGTGAATGCTGAGCTCGCCACCACCAATTCGCTCGGCACCAACGGCTTCGGCGTCCGCGTATCGGGCATCCAGCGTTCGGGCGACATCTTCAAGACGCAGGCGGTGCGCACCGCGGGCACCGATCTCGCGCGCACCAACACCGCCTCCACGCTGATGACGGACATCCAGACCGCGCTGACCGGCGCGGAACTGGACAAGCGCGTCACCGACTTCTTCGGTCAGGCGACGAAGCTGGCCGCCGACCCGTCCTCGCTGACGCAGCGGGCGACGATGCTGGAAAGCGCGCGCGCCACCGCCATGTCGTTCAATCAGACCGGCCAGGCGCTGGTGCGGGCCACGGCGGACATCGACGCGCAGGCCGATGCGGAGACCGCACGGCTGAGCCGGCTGGCCGAAGGGCTGGCGAAGGTGAACACCGGCCTGGCGCGCGCACAGCCGGCCACCGCCACCGCGGCGGCGCTGATGGACCAGCGCGACCAGCTGCTGGAGGAGATGAGCGGCATCGCCGACGTGTCGACCAGCTACGACGGCTACGGCCGGGTCGCGGTGAAGCTGGGCGGTGCCACCGGGCCCACGCTGGTCGAAGGAAACCTGGCCGGCGACGTGGGCTATGCCCGCAACGACGAAGGCGCGGTCCAGTTCGTCGTCAACCGGCAGTTCACGACATCCTCCTTCGTGCCGACGGGCGGGAGCCTCGCCGGCCTCGCCGACGCCGTCGGCAAGGTCACCACCGCGCGCAAGGAAATCGACTCGCTGGCAGCGGCCTTCGCCGACGGCGTCAACGCCGCGCAGGCCGGCGGCCGCGACATGGACAATGTCGCGGGCGAGAAGATCTTCACCTTCGACCCGCTGCGTCCCTCGCAGATGACGATGACGCTGGAAGATCCCCGCGGCATTGCCGCCGCGGCGGCGGACACGGGGCCGCGCGACGGCAGCAACCTGGCCGCGTTCCAGACGCTGCGGACGACCAGCGGCGTCGAGGCGAAGCTGACCCGGCTGGTGTCCGACAACGCCGCCGCGATCGAGAGCCGCGCCACCGTGGCGGCGGCGCAGACCGCGATCCTGGACGGCGCGGTGGCCGCGCGCGATTCCGCCAGCGGCGTCAATCTCGACAACGAGGCGGTGGATCTCATCCGCTTCCAGCAGGCCTTTCAGGCGTCCAGCCGCGTGATCCAGGCCGCGCGCGACATCTTCCAGTCGATCCTGGAGATCCGGTGATGTCCTTCGGCGTCTCCACTCGCGGCTTCTACGACCGGTCGACCAGCGTGATGACCGGGCTGCAAAAGCAGGCCGACAAGGCGATGGTCCAGATCTCCACCGGCAAGCGCCTCCAGGTGCCGTCCGACGATCCGGTCGCCTATCAGCGCCTTCAGGTGCTGCGCCGCGCGAGCGCGGACGAGGCGGTGTACGGCGCGAACGTGAAGGTGGCGCAGGCGACCCTGCAACAGGCCGACACGCAGCTCGACGAGATCTCGACCCAGCTGCAACAGGTGACCGAGCGCGCGCTGCGCGCCGCCAACGGCACCATGTCGGCCAACGACCGCGCCTCCATCGCGATCGAGCTGCGCAGCATCCTGGAGACGATCGTCGCCGCCGCGAACGTGAAGGACGCGCGCGGCCTGCCGCTGTTCGGCGGGCAGGGGAACGAGCCGTCGGTGGCGTCGAAGCCGGACGGCAGCCTCGATTTCGCACCGGGCAGGCAGACCGCGATCCCGATCGGCGACGGTCAGGCGGTGGAGCCGGGCGTGAGCGCGGGCGAGGTGCTGAAGATCGGGAACGGGCGGGACATCGGTGCGGTGGTCACCGCGCTCATCACCTCGCTGGCGGCCGGTGAGGCGCCGGCCGACGCGGATCGCGCCGATCTCGCCGCACTTTCCGAGCAGGTGATCCAGGCGCAGACCAGCGTCGGCGCCCGCGCCGCGCGCGTCGATCTGCAGGCCGGCTATTTCGCCACCGCCGCGCTGGAGCGCGAGGACACGCGCTCTGGGCTGGAGGATGCGGATCCGGCGCAGGCGATCACCGACCTGAAGCGCGCCATGACGATCCTCGAAGCGACGCAGGCGAGCTTCGGCAAGCTGTCGCAGATGTCGCTCTTCGACTACATCCGATAGGCGAAATTCCTTTCGCCGATCCGCGCCCGCGCATCCGGGCGCCTCGCCGCCCGCCGACAGCTCGAACCGCGCCGCCGCGCCGATCCGCCCGGCACCTTGCGACCGGCAGGAAATCGCCGCCGCGGGTAACGGTTTCCCAACCCTCGCGCGGTTAACAGGGCGCGTACCACAAATGGGAATCGTCCATGTTTCCGGCCATCGGCATCGTCGTCCTCATCGCCATGGTGTTCGGCGGGTTCGCCATCACCGGCGGCGCCCTCGGCCCCGTCATGCACGCCATCCCGCACGAGATGCTCATCATCGGCGGCGCCGCCGCGGGTGCGCTCATCATCGGCAATTCGGGCAAGGAGCTGAAGGCGATGGGCGGCGGCCTCGCCAAGGTGTTCAAGGGGCCGAAGTACAAGAAGCAGGACTATCTCGACGTCATCTTCCTCGTGTCGAAGCTGATGAAGATGCTGCGCATGGAGGGCCCGATCGCGGTCGAGCCGCACGTGGAGGATCCCAAGTCCTCCGCCGTGTTCGCCGAATATCCGCGCCTGCTGGCCGACCACACGCTGGTGAACCTGATCGCCGACACGCTGCGCCTCGTCGTCGTCTCCTCCGGCACGCTGGACGTGCACGCGGTGGAGGAGGTGATGGATCATTCGATCAAGAACCATCACCACGACGTGGAGGGGCCGCAGCACACGCTGACCAGCCTCGCCGATTCGCTGCCCGCACTGGGCATCGTCGCCGCCGTGCTCGGCATCGTGAAGACCATGGGCTCGATCGACAAGCCGCCCAGCGTGCTCGGCGGGATGATCGGCTCCGCGCTGGTCGGCACGTTCATGGGCGTGCTGCTGGCCTATGGCGTCGTCAATCCGCTCGCCAACCGGCTGCAGCAGGTGATCGACGCCGACGCCGCGATCTACGACGTGGTGAAGCAGATCATCATCGCCTCCCTCCACGGCCATCCGCAGCCGCTGGTGATCGAGGCGGCGCGCGCCGGCATCGCGCACAAGAACCAGCCCGGCTTCGCCGAGGTCTTCGACGGATTGCGGGGCAAGTAACGTGGCGAAGGCGGCACCGCACGGGAAGAACGAACCGCCCAAGGTGGTGGTCGTCAAGAAGATCACCGTGGTCGCCGGCGGCCATCACGGCGGCGCGTGGAAGGTCGCCTATGCCGATTTCGTGACGGCGATGATGGCGTTCTTCCTGCTGCTGTGGCTGCTGGGCGCCACGACGGAGAAGCAGCGCAAGGGCATCGCCGACTATTTCGCGCCGACGCTGCTCGACAACCGCTCGCTCGGCATCGGCGGCAACGGCCCGTCGGGTGGCGAGTCGCTGGTGTCGGAGAACAAGATCGGCCCCCAGCCGGGACAGGCGATGCAGCAGGCGATCATGGTGAAGCCCGTGGCGGGCGGCGGCAGCATGAAGGGCTACGGCGACAAGGGCTCGCTGCGCTCCACCCTGCGCGAGGTGCAGGCGGAGGACCGCAAGAACTTCGCGAAGCTGAAGGCGGAGGTGATCCGCAAGATCGCCGAGACCAAGGCGCTGGCGAAGCTGGGCAAGCACATCCGCTTCACGATGACGCCGGACGGGATGCGGATCGACCTGATCGACGATGCCGATTACTCGATGTTCGCGCTGGGCACGACCGCGTTGGAGCGCGACGCGTCGAAGCTGATCGGCATGGTGGCGGAGGGGATCCGCGGCACCGCCAACCCGATCATGATCCGCGGCCACACGGACAGCGTCCCCTTCGGCGATCCGCGCGCGATGAACAACTGGATGCTCGCGTCCGGCCGTGCCGAGGCGACGCGGCGCCGGCTGGCCCTGGGCGGCATCCCCGAGGCGCGCTTCAACCGCATCGAGGGCGTCGCCGACCGCGAGCCGATGATCGCCAACGATCCGATGGACCCGCGCAACCGGCGCGTGGCGGTGACGCTGCTCTACCGGCCGGGGACGTTCGGGCAGTAGCGCTCGACCACGAACGCGGCTTGAACAAGCGACTTTTCGCATCTACGTTTATCGGCGTGGACATCACGTTCGACCCGGCCAAGGACGATGCCAACCGTCTGAAGCATGGCTTGTCGCTCGCCGATGCCGCGGCGTTCGAGCTGTCTCAGACGATCGTCGAAGCGGACAGGCGGCGTGACTATAGCGAGGCGCGGTTTCGTGCCTTTGGACGGGTCGAGGGCGGGGCCGGATGCCTGGTCTTCACCGTGCGCTCGGGCGAGGTCCGGGCGATCAGCTACCGTCGTGCCCACGCGAAGGAGATGCGGCGTTATGATCTATGATGAAGAGCGTCCCGTCGTGTTCGACGAGGACAATCCCGAGTGGACCGACGAGGATTTCGCTCGCGCGCGACCGGCGCACGAGGTTCTCCCGCCCGAGGTGATCGCCGCTTTCGGCAAGGGTCGTGTCGGCCGCCCCGTCGGCACCACCAAGGACCAGGTCTCGCTCCGCATCGATCGCGACGTGATCGCGCGATTCCGCGCCGGCGGGCCGGGATGGCAGTCGCGGATGAACGCTGCGCTGCGCGCCGCCGTCGGGCTGTAGGGCGGCGCGGGGCGCGATCCCCGCCCGCTACTTCTCGTCGCCGTAGATCGCGACCTTCCGCTCACCGGCCGCGGTTGCGACGCCGCGGTACATCCCCGGCGTGTTGAAGCTCCAGGCGACGTCGCCGTTCGGGCCGGTGACGATCACGCCGCCGGTGCCGCCCATCGCCTTCACGGTCGCCATCACGGTGTCGGCGGCCTGTTGCAGCCCTTCGCCGGCGAAGCGGACGCGGGCGCAGATCTCGTGCGCCACGCCCTCGCGGATGAAATATTCGCCCGATCCCGTGGCGGACACGGCGCAGGCGCGATCGTCGGCGTAGGTGCCGGCGCCGATCAGCGGCGAATCGCCCACCCGGCCCCAGCGCTTGCCGGTGACCCCGCCGGTGGAGGTGGCGGCGGCGACATGGCCTTTCGCGTCGCGCGCGACCGCGCCGACGGTGCCGTACTTCATGTCGACGTCGAACCAGCCGACGCGCCGCGCCTTCAGTTCGTCCAGCTGGCGTCGGCGCTCGGGCGTCGCGAACCAGCTGGGATCCACCTGCTCCAGCCCCTGTTCGCGGCTGAAGGTGTCGGCGCCCGCACCGATCAGGAACACGTGCGGGCTCGCTTCCTTCACCTTGCGCGCCAGGCTGATCGGGTGGCGTGTCCGCGTCACGCCCGCCACCGCCCCGGCGGAACGGTCGCGCCCGTCCATGATCGCGGCGTCCAGCTCGTTGGTGCCCTCGTAGGTGAACACGGCGCCGCGCCCGGCGTTGAAATGGGGATCGTCCTCCAGCACCTTCACCGCCGCTTCCACGGCGTCGACGGCGGGGCCGCCCTTCGCCAGCACGGCCCGGCCGGCGTCCAGCGCCTGCGCCAGTGCGGCACGAATCGCACGGTCCTGCTCGGGCGTCAGCCGCTCGCGCTCGATGACGCCGGCACCGCCGTGGATGACGAGCGACCAATGGGGGGCGGGATCGGCGGCGGCGGACATCAGCAGGGCTCCGAGGATCAGCGACATGGGGTTCTCATGGGGACGGCGCTCATACGATCGCGGGACGGGGATCGACATGGGTGCGCCGGGATGCGTGGCGGCGCAAGCCGATCAGCGGGCGCAGCCACGGCACCGCGCGGCCGCCGAAGTAGAAGGCGAGGCACGATGCGATCGTCGCCGCGACCAGCAGCAGGAAATCGGCCCACGCGGGCAGCCCCGCGCCCATCAGCCACCACGCGCCCAGAACGATCGCGGTCTGGTGGATGATGTAGAAGGGGAACACCGCCTCGGTCAGCATTGGGCGCCAGCGATGGTCGCGGTTCCAGTGGCGGTCGGCGAACCCGATCAGCGCGGCGACCGCGGTCCACCCCTCCACCGCGCGCGCGACGGAGAAGATCGTGCCGAACGGCCGCGGCATCGTGCCGCCGGGCCAGCGGAGCTCGATCCCGGCGACCACGGCATAGGCGAGGAGCGCGATACCCGCGCTCGCCGGCCACCAGCGGCGCAGGTCGGCCAGCGTGGCGGGGGCGGCGGCCATGCCGAAGCCGAACAGGAAGGCGGGCAGGTAGCTGAAATGCGCCACCCAGTCGCCCGCCAGCGCGTGCGTCTCCCGCCCGCCGGGGAACAAGATGAAATTGACCAGCACCATCCAGCCAAGCGGCACGACGAGCAGCGCCGGCCCCCGCGCCACGCGGTCGAACCCCCGCTGCACGCCGCGCCGCACCGCCGCCGGCAGCGCGCCGACCAGCAGCGCGAGCGCCATCGAATAGCACCACAGGTACCCGACGAACCACAGGTGGTTCCACGTCGGCAGCACGATCGGCCCCACCGCGCCGAAGCGGAAATAGTCGTGCACGTAGAAATGCGCGAAGCCGTGCGCGTAGCCGTACTTGCTGGTCAGCTCGACCCACGGCTGCGGCGGCACCACCAGCGCGACGCCGAAGGCGAGCGGCACCAGCAGCCGCAGCGAGCGCTGCCGCGCGAACTTGCCCGCGGTGGCGTTGCGCTTCAGCAGCGCGCGGCTGGCATAGCCGGACACGACGAACAGCAGGCTCAGCCGCCACGGGTTCGACGCCATCATCGGCACCGCCACCCACCACGCGCCGGGCAGCTTCGCGTGAAAGTCCCACGGCACGAACACCATGCCGACATGGTAGAGGATCAGGATCGCGAAGGCGCCGATCCGCAGCCAGTCCAGGCCGTAGTGACGTTGTACGGGATTACCCATCGTGGCCGCGCGCCTAGCAGCTTCGTCGCGGCCTGGCCAATCGTCACCCTGCCGGGCGCAGCCGCAGCCGCCCCAGGAAGTCGGCCTTGCCCAGCTTCACCCCCTCCTTGCGCAGGATCGCGTAGGCGGTGGTGGCGTGGAAGTAGAAATTGGGCTGCGAGAAGGACAGCAGGAACTGCCCCGCGGTGAAGGGCAGCCGCATCTCGCCCATCACGAAGTCGGTCGGCTGCTCCGCCGTGGCGTCGAATGCGGCGCGGTCGATCGCGGCGAGATGGGCGTCGGCCTCCTCCACCAGCGCGCGCAGCCCCGCGAAGTCGGTCGGCCACATCGACCGGCTGGGGCTGAAGCTGCCGGCCTGCACCCCCGCCCACGCGCCGGCGGAATGGTTGGCGCAGGATTTCACCTGATAGCCGAACGGCAGCATGTCGCTCGCCAGCCGTGCGTCGATCAGCGCCGCCTCGTCGCGGCCCTGCGCCTGCGCGAAGGCGGCGGCCTTGTCGATCAGGCCCGCCACCGCGCCCAGGATCTGCCGGTTCGACGGAATCACCGCGTCGTAGAGCGAAAGCGTCATCATCCTGCCCCTTCAGTTCCGTTTATGCGTGCGAGCCGCTATATCGCGCGCGAATAGATCGGGAAGTCCTTCATGTCCGTCCGTCCCTGGCGCGATATCCAGCGCCGCGCGAGCCGCCAGATCATGGTCGGCAACGTCCCCGTCGGCGGCGATGCGCCCGTCACCGTGCAGACGATGACGAACACGCCGACCAGCGACCCCGCGGCGACGATCGCGCAGATCCGCCGGTGCGAGGAAGCGGGCGTGGACATCGTCCGCGTCTCCTGCCCCGACGTGGAATCGACCGCCGCGCTGGGACAGATCGTGCGCGCCGCGAAGGTGCCGATCGTCGCCGACATCCACTTCCACTACAAGCGCGCGCTGGAGGCGGCGGACGCGGGCGCGGCGTGCCTGCGCATCAACCCCGGCAACATCGGCTCGTCGGAGCGGGTGGCGGAGGTGGTGCGCGCGGCAAAGGCGAACGGCTGCGCGATCCGCATCGGCGTCAACGCCGGCAGCCTCGAGCGCGACCTGCTGGAGAAATACGGCGAGCCCTGTCCCGAGGCGCTGGTCGAGAGCGCGCTAGACCATATCAAGCTGCTGCAGGACCACGACTTCCACGAGTACAAGGTCGCCGTGAAGGCGTCGGACGTCTTCCTCGCCGTCGCCGCCTATCAGCAGCTGGCGGAGGCGGTGGATTGCCCGCTGCACCTGGGCATCACCGAGGCGGGCGGGCTGATCGGCGGCACGGTGAAGTCGTCGATCGGCATGGGCTCGCTGCTGTGGTACGGCATCGGCGACACGATCCGCGTCTCGCTCTCCGCCGAGCCGGAGGAGGAGGTGCGCGTCGGCTTCGAGATCCTGAAGGCGCTCGGCATCCGCAATCGCGGCGTCCGCGTGGTCAGCTGCCCGTCCTGCGCGCGCCAGGGCTTCGACGTGATCCGCACGGTGCAGGCGCTGGAGGAGCGGCTCCAGCACATCCGCACGCCGATGAGCCTGTCGGTGCTGGGCTGCGTCGTCAACGGCCCGGGCGAGGCGCGCGAGACCGACATCGGCATCACCGGCGGCGGCAACGGCAAGCACATGGTCTACCTGTCCGGCGTCACCGACCACCACGTGCAGGACGCCGATATGATCGAGCATATCGTGCGACTGGTGGAGGCGAAGGCCGCGGAGATCGAGGCGGCCGATGTGGCGCGGGCCCACACGGCAGCAGCGCAGGAACTGGCGGCGGAGTAGGTCTTGTGCTAGCGTCCGGGTATAGGAGGCGCGCCCATGACCTACCATGCGAAGGTGATCGCCGGCGGCAAGATCGTCATCCCTGCGGATCTGCGTCGCGAACTCGGTATCAAGGACGGCGATTCGGTCGTGCTGGAGCGCGAGGAGGGTGCCATCACCCTGCGGCGCGACGATCCCGACGCGGCGCTCGCGCGGCTGCGCGGCGGCTTGAAGGACTATAGCGTCGATCGTTTCCTGCGCGAGCGGCGGCAGGATTGGGGGGAGTGAGGCAGGTCATCGACTCATCGGTGCTGGTCGCGTTCCTGCGCGACGAGCCCGGTGGCGACGTTCTAGTCCGCGACGATGGCCCGTTCCTTCTGTCCACCGTCAATCTCGCCGAGGTGCTGACCAAATTGATCGAGCTGGGGCTGAACATCGACGACGCTGATCTCGTCATGCGTCGCCTGCCGATCGTGCACGTCGAGCACACGCGCGAGGACGCGCGCCGCGCTGCCGAGCTGCGTCCTTTCACCATGTCGCTCGGTCGGTCGCTCGGCAACCGCATCTGCCTCGCGCTGGGCCAGCGCCTGAACGTGCCGGTCCTCACGGCCGACACGGCGTGGGCCGCGCTCGACATCGGCGTCGACGTCCGCCTGATCCGGTGAAGGCCTCCGCCCGCCATCTCTCCCCCGCCGCCGCCTTCGCCGTCGCGGCGGCGGGGATCGGGCTGTTCTCGATCATGGATGCGTTCATGAAGTCGCTGACGCTCGCGCTCGGCGTCTACAACGCGCTCACGTGGCGCACCGCGCTGTCGACGATCATCGGCGGCACCGCGTGGCGGGCCAGCGGCGGCGGGTGGCCGTCGCGCGCGGCGGCGCGGCTGCACGTCCTGCGCGGTGCGATCACCGCGGCCATGGCGCTGCTCTTCTTCTGGGGGCTCGCGCGCGTGCCGATGGCGCAGGCGATCGCGCTGTCGTACATCGCGCCGCTGCTCGCGCTCCTGCTCGGCGCGCTGCTGCTGAAGGAGCGGGTGGGCCCGCGCGTGATCGCCGCCTCGGTCGCCGCGCTCGCCGGCGTGGCGATCATCCTCGTAGGCCATCGCGCGGCGGCGCTGGGGCCGGAGGCGTTCGCGGGCGCTGCCGCCATCCTCGTCTCGGCCGTGCTCTACGCGCTGAATCTCGTCGTCGCGCGGGTGCAGAGCCAGGCCGCGCGCCCGGGCGAGATCGCCTTCTTCCAGTCCGCCATCGTCACCGCCATCCTGCTGCTCGCCGCGCCGTGGCTGCTGGTGCTGCCCCCTGCGGCGGAATGGCCGAAGATCGCCGCCGGCGCGCTGCTGGGCACGGGCTCGCTGTTCCTGCTCGCCTGGGCCTATGCCCATGGGGAGACGGGCTATCTCGCCACCACCGAATATACCTCGTTCGTCTACGCCGCGGTGCTCGGCTGGCTGGTGTTCGGCGAGCGTGTCGCGCCCACGACGCTGGCGGGGGCGGGGGTGATCGTCGCCGCCTGCCTCTTCGCCGCGCGCCGTCGCGTGCCCAAGGTGATAGAGGGCGCGGCATGATCGTTCGCCCCGCCACCTCCGCCGACGTTTCCGTCATCCTGCGCTTCGTGCGCGAACTCGCCGCCTATGAGCGCGAGCCCGACGCGGTGGAGGCGACGGAACCGATGCTGGCCGAGGCGCTGTTCGGGGCCGTCCCCGCGGCGGAGGCGGCGATCGCCGAAGTCGACGGCGAGCCGGCCGGCTTCGCGCTGTTCTTCCACAATTTCTCGACATGGACGGGGCGGCGCGGCCTCTATCTCGAGGATCTGTACGTCACCCCCGCGGCGCGCGGGCGGGGGGTGGGCAGGGCGCTGCTCGCCCATCTCGCCGGCATCGCGCTGGACCGCGGCTGCGCGCGGTTCGAATGGTCGGTGCTCGACTGGAACGAACCCGCGATCGGCTTCTACCGCGCGATCGGCGCGGTCGGCATGGAGGAATGGACGGTGCAGCGGCTGACGGGCGACGCGCTCGCGCGGCTGGCGGGGCGCGGTTGATGGGCTGGATCTGGCTGGTCCTGGGCGGGCTGTTCGAAATCGGCTTCACCACCTGCCTGCGCCATGCGGAAGGCTTCCGCAACGTGCCGTGGACGCTCGGCTTCCTCGTGTCGGTCACGCTGTCGATGGGGCTGCTGGAACTCGCCTCGCGCTCCATCCCGATGGGCACGGCCTATGCGGTCTGGACCGGCATCGGGGCGCTCGGCACCGTGCTGATCGGGATCGTCTGGTTCGGCGAGGCGGCGACGCTCGTCCGCCTCCTGCTGATCCTCGGCGCGGTGGCCTGCATCGCCGGGCTGAAGCTGACCGCGGGGCATTGAGGCTGGAGGCGCGATGAAGAAGCGGCCCGCGCAGAGGCGCGGAGCCGCAGAGAGGGCGCGCCGGCAGGACCGTCCCGCGTCTGCGGGACAAAGATCGCTGCCCGCCTCCGATCGTCAGCTGCCGGTGGCGGCTCGGGGGCTTCACGGCATCCTTCTTCTCCGCGTCTCCACGTGAACAAACCTTCCTTCTTCAACACGGCGGCAGAACGCAAAGGCGTTGCAGGCGAAGAGCCGGCTGCGCCAGGATCGCGAAACCCGCCGGCGCATGAAGCGGAAGGGGGCCGGGCGCGAAGGGGAAAGACATGCCGCTCGATACCGGCCTGATCGACTGGGTGGCGGAGGGGATAGCGCCGCTCGGCACCGTCACGCACCGGCGCATGATGGGCGGCGCGACGCTCTACTGCGACGGGACCGTCTTCGCGATCGTCGACGGCGACGGCAGCCTCTGGTTCAAGGGGGATGCGGTCAGCGACCCCGCCTGGGACGCGGCAGGCTGCGCGCGCTTCACCTACGAGCGCGGCGACGGGAGCGTGGCGAGCATGAACTACCGGCAGGCGCCCGACGACTGCCTCGACGATGCCGAGGCGCTGCGCCAATGGGCCGTCCTCGGCATCGAAGCGGGCAGGCGGGCGCCGGTGAAGAAGTGCGGCAAATAGCCCTCTCCCCTTCGATGATGGTTGGGTGAGGGGCCGCCACGAGCGCTGCGCTCGTGGCGGCCCCTCACCCCCACCCTCTCCCGAAAGGAGAGGGCGAGGATGACTACTCCCGGCCCGGCACGTCGTGGTCGTGCGGTTCCTCGCCCTGCGCCTTGGCGGCGTTGTAGCGGTCGATCGCCTCCAGCGTGATGCGGCGCGCTTCCTCGCGGTCGCCCCAGGTGCCGATGCGCACCCACTTGGTCTTCTCCAGATCCTTGTAGTGGGTGAAGAAATGCTCGATCTGCTCGAACACGATCTCGGGCAGGTCGTCCTTCTCGCCGACCTTGGAATAGTAAGGGAAGGTTTGGTCCACCGGCACGCAGACCAGCTTCTCGTCGCCGCCGGCCTCGTCCTCCAGGTTCAGCACCGCGATCGGCCGGGCGCGCACGACGCATCCCGGGATGAACGGCGAGCGCGCGACGACCAGCGCGTCGAGCGGATCGCCGTCCGGCGACAGCGTGTGCGGCACGAAGCCGTAGTTCGCCGGATAGCGCATCGGCGTGTGCAGGATGCGGTCGACGAACAGCGCGCCCGACGCCTTGTCGAACTCGTACTTCACCGGTTCGCCGCCGGTCGGCACCTCGATGATGACGTTCAGGTCGTCGGGCGGGTTCTGCCCGACCGGGATGAGGTCGATACGCATGGAATCTCCGTGTCGTGATCCTTGGGTGTCAGCGCGGGGCGAGCAGCCTGTCGAGGCCGCCGTCCGCCGTGCCGATCTTCTCGAGCCGCGGGTAGCGTAGCCCCCCGTGATAGTCGAGGGCGACGGTGCGATAGCGATCGCCCTCCTTCACCATCAGCGGGATGGGCGCCTTCGTGCCCTTCGCCGCCGCGATCGCGCCCTTCAGCGCGTCGGGCGTGAACGCCTCGCCGTCCACCGCCACGATCGTGTCGCCGACGGTCAGCCCGGCGGCGAAGGCGGGGCTGTCCCACGTCACGCCCGAGACCTCGCCCGCGGCGGTGCCGACGACGAAGCCGCCCGAGTAGGTCAGGTCGACGATCTTGCGCGTGCCCTCGTTCGCCTTGAACGACGGGGTGGGCGCGTCGGTGTAGATCAGACGATAGCCGTTGCGGGCGAATCCCTCGATCGGCGCGCCCTTGGCGTGCTCGGTCAGGCGGCGGGTGAGATAGCCCTTCCAGTCGTAGGGCTGGATCGCGTCCAGCGTCGCGGCGACGTCGTCCAGCGTGTACGTCACCTCGCCCCAGTCCCCGTCGCGGATGCCGAAGAAGGCGCGGGCGAAATCATCGATCGACCTGGTGCCGCCCGATTTCTCGCGCAGCAGCGAATCGACGTCCATCCACACGAGCAGCCCCTCGTTGTAATAGTCCTCGCTGCGCTGCCAGCTGGTCCAGCCCTTGGGCCGGCGGGCGGAGATGACGGGATCGTTGGTGGTGTCGACCAGGTCGCGCCACGCCCGCGCGGGCTGGCTGTCGTACAGCGCCATGATCGCGGCATATTGGTCCAGCGTGTCCTGCTTGCTGACCAGCCCTGACCGCGCCTGCAGCACGTAGCCCCAGAATTGCGTCTGCCCCTCGTACACCCACAATAGCGACCCGCGCATCGGCGTGCGATAGTCTGGCGTCCACAGGTCCGCGCCGCGGCGGAACTTGCCGTCCCAGCTGTGCGTGTATTCGTGCGGCAGCAGGTTGCGGCGGCCCGGCCCCTCGTTCCATTTGGTGAAATAGCCGGGCGTCACGCCGTTCTCGCTGGAGCGGTGATGTTCCAGGCCGATCCCGCCCAGCTCGTCCGTGATCGACAGCAGAAAGGTGTAGCGGTCGTAATGCTGCGCGCCGAACGTCTTCACCGCCTGATCGACCAGCCGCTTGTGCGCGTCGACCTGCTCGGGCGTGGCGTTGAGTTCGGCGGGGTCGTCCGCATACGTCGCCAGCTTCACCCGCGGCGACAGGTCCCACGTCCTGCCGTAGCGCCCGGCGAGGATCGGCGAATCGACCAGCACCTCGTAGTTGGTGGTGTCGTAGGTGTAGGTCGATCCCGTCACCTTCGCCGGGATCGCGCCCGACGCGGTCCAGCCGTCGGGGTAGCGGACCGTCATCTGCACCGGGATCTGCCGGGTGAAGTAGCCGGCGGGGTACAGGCTGACCGAATTGGGCTGGAGCGAGATCATCGTCGGCGTCGCGACGATGCGCCCCTGGTCGCCCTTCGTCGCGGAGATGAACTGGAACCGCGCCTCGATCGTCCGCGCGCCCTGGGGCACCTCGATGTGGAAGGCGTAGACGTCGACGGGATCGCGCGTCCACTCGACCCGCCGGTTGCCCGCGGTGATGACCAGCCCGGCCAGCTTCTCGATCTCGCCGCGCGGGCTGTGCGCGCCGGGCAGCCACTTGGGGAACAGCAGCACCATCTTGCCGGCCTTGGCGACCGGGATGGTCTCCACCACGCGGAAGATGCCGCGGCGGTTGTCGGTCGCGTCCACGTCCAACCGGATCGTGCCGGGATAGCGCGTGTCCTGCGGTGCCGGGATCGTGTCGACGAACGGCACCGGCTGCGGCGCGCTGTTGCCGGCGGGCACCTGGGCGGCGGCGGCGGTGGAGGCGAGGAGGCTGGCGGCGAGGAAGCGGCGGATCATGAGCGTCCCGATATCGTTGCGACGGCGAGGCTTACGCGGATGGCTCCACCGCCTTCAAGCCTCAACCGTCCGCATCGGCGCAAGCGGCCTCACCCCCCGCCGCCGAGCACGTTGATCGTGAACGCCAGCACGCCCAGGTTGAACACGAACGCCGCGACCGCCTGCCCCGTGACGACGCGCCGCATCGTCCGGCTGGTCACCGCCACGTCGCTGGTCTGGAACGTCATCCCCAGCGTCACCGCGAAATAGAGGAAGTCCGAATAATCGGGTTCGTCCTCCTGCGGGAAATCGAGTCCCCCAGCATCCCCGCCGTCGCCCGGCCGATAGTAGAGATGCGCGTAGTGCAGCGTGTAGACCATGTTCGCGAAGCCCCAGGCGAGCGCCAGCGTCGCGAGCACCAGCGCCGTGTCCGCGCGCCCCGGCCGCTCCAGTTCCGCCGCCACCGCGACGAGCACCGCCAGCGTCGCGATGACGGCGAGCGCGAGCATCTCGCCGCGGTTCGCGTCCGTCCGCCGCGCCGTCGCGCGCATCTCCGCCGCCGACCCCTGGCGGAACAGCGACGGCATCGACAGCAGGAAGGCGATCGCGGCGACGTCGAACGCCAGCATCGGCCCGCGCTGCCAACCGTGATGCAGGATCCCGATCGGCGCGGCGGCGGCGAAGACGAGCAGGAACAGCACGAAGCGCGGCGGCGCCACCCGCCCGATCGTCTGTCGCCACCACCCCATCCGCACCCGCTAGCGCGAGCCGGGCCGCTCTACTAGATACCCGCGCTCCATGGCCCGCAATCAGACACCCCAGCGCGTGCGCGGCACGCAGGACATCTTCCGCGCCGAGGAGCGCCGCTTCGCCCACGTCCTCGCCGCCTTCGACCGCGTCCGCCGGCTCTACGGGTTCGAGCGCGTCGAGGTGCCGGTGTTCGAGGACACGCAGGTCTTCGCCCGCTCGATCGGCGAGACCACCGACGTCGTGTCGAAGGAGATGTACAGCTTCCCGGACAAGGGCGGCGATTCGCTGACGCTGCGGCCCGAGTTCACCGCCGGGATCGCGCGGGCGTACATCACGGGGGGGTGGCAGCAATATGCGCCGCTGAAGCTCGCCACCTCCGGCGCGCTGTTCCGCTACGAACGTCCGCAGAAGGGCCGCTACCGCCAGTTCCACCAGATCGACGCCGAGGTGCTGGGCGCGCCTGAGCCGGCGGCGGAAGTGGAGCTGCTGACGCTCGCCGACCAGCTGCTGAAGGAGCTGGGCATCGGCGACGAGGTGACGCTGCAACTGAACACGCTGGGCGATGCCGAAACCCGCGAGGCGTGGCGCGCCGCGCTGGTCGCGCATTTCGAGGGCCATCGCGGCGATCTGTCCGAGGAGAGCCTCGCTCGGCTCGACAAGAACCCGCTCCGCATCTTGGACAGCAAGGACCCGCGCGACCGTCCGATCGCCGACGCCGCGCCGGACATCGACGCCTTCCTGACGGCGGAGGCGCGCGCCTTCTTCGACGCCGTGACCGCGGGGCTCGACGCCGCCGGGGTCGAGTGGACTCGCAACCCGCGCCTTGTCCGCGGGCTCGATTACTATCGCCACACCGCGTTCGAGTTCGTCACCGACCGGCTGGGCGCGCAGGGCACCGTGCTGGCGGGCGGGCGCTACGACGGACTGGTTGAATCGCTGGGCGGCCCGGCGACCGCGGGCGTCGGCTGGGCCGCGGGGGTCGAGCGGCTGGCGATGCTGATCGAGGAGCCGGCGGCGCCGCGGACCGACGTTGCCGTCGTCGTCGAGGACGATGCCGCGCTGGGCGAGGCGCAGGCCGCGCTCGCCACGCTGCGCCGCGCGGGCGTGTCGGCGGAGCTGGTGGCGACGGGATCGCCGAGGAAGCGCTACGACAAGGCGCTGAAGCTGGACCCGCGCGAGACGCTGACCTTCGCCGCCGACGGCCGCCGCAGCCGCGTGCTGGACGGCGCCGGCTCGCGCACGGAGGGGCTGCTGTGATCCTCCCGGCGCCGGGGAGGACCTTCCCGTGACCACGATCTCCCCCGAACGCATCGCGCAGATCGAGGCGCGCCGCGACGAACTCGCCGCGCAGATGTCGACGGGCAATCTCGACGGCGACCGCTTCGTCCAGGTGTCGAAGGAATATGCCGAGCTGGAACCCGTCGCGCAGGCGGCGGGCGAGGTGCGGCGGCTGCGCGCGGAGGCGGAGAGCCTCGCCTACATGACCGAGGACGCCGACGCGGACCTGCGCGCCATGGCAGAGGAGGAATTGCGCGAGAACAAGGTGGCGCTGGCGGAGGCGGACCGCCGCCTCGCGCTCGCGCTGCTGCCGCGCGACGCCGCCGACCAGCGCTCGGCGATGCTGGAGGTGCGCGCCGGCACCGGCGGGGACGAGGCCGCGCTGTTCGCCGGCGACCTCCTGCGCATGTACCAGCGCTACGCCGAGGGACGGGGCTGGCGCGTCGAGCTGATCTCCGCCTCGGAAGCGGAGCTGGGCGGCTACAAGGAGGCCGTGGTCGGCATCACCGGCGCGGGCGTCTTCGCGCAGCTGAAGTTCGAGAGCGGCGTCCACCGCGTCCAGCGCGTGCCCGTGACGGAGAGCGGCGGCCGCATCCACACCTCCGCCGCCACCGTCGCGGTGCTGCCGGAGGCGGAGGAGGTGGACGTGCAGATCGACGAGGCGCGCGACCTGCGCATCGACGTCTATCGCTCGTCCGGGCCCGGCGGCCAGTCGGTGAACACCACGGATAGCGCGGTGCGCATCACCCACCTGCCCACCGGGCTCGTCGTCATCCAGCAGGACGAGAAGTCGCAGCACAAGAACAAGGCCAAGGCGCTGAAGGTCCTGCGCACCCGCCTGTACGAGGCGGAGCGCGAGCGGCTGGCGGCCGAGCGATCGGGCACGCGGCGGGCGATGGTCGGCTCCGGCGACCGCTCGGAGCGGATCCGCACCTACAATTTCCCGCAGGGCCGCGTCACCGACCATCGCATCAACCTGACGCTGCACCGCCTGCCGGAAATATTGCAGGGCGAGATGGACGAACTGATCGGCGCGCTGATCGCCGAGGACGAGGCGGAACGGCTGGCGTCGCTGGAGGGCTGATCCGCGATCTTGCTTCCGCGCTCGCGGCCGGAACTCCGGCGTGCGCAGGGCCGCGGAAGCTGCGTTCACGCGGAGGCGCAGAGCAAAGAGGGCTAGTTCGCGCGGAGGCGCAGAGAAGGTCCCCGCCGACCCAACGCGCGCCAGCGATGCACCAACTCACCCGGCGGCCAATCACGGAGCGCCGCTGGCGGCTCGGACCCTGACCGCGAACGACACCTCTCTGCGCCTCCGCGTCTCTGCGCGAACCAACCTTCTTCGTGGCGTCGTGCCTTTGCGTGAGCCCATCCCCGGCCGGCGACACGCCGCACCGATCGACCGAAGCGCTGTCCTACGCCGCCCCCGCCAGCTATTTGCGCCGCATGATCCCCACACCCATCGCCAGTGTCGCGTCGGTGACGCGCGCCTGTCGCGTCCAAGTCGCCTCCCCGTCGCCACCCCGGCGCGTCGCCCGCGGAAACCGCGCCGGCACCTCAACATCCTCAACGTTCGCGACGCCATGACCACCGCCCGTCAGGCGCTCGCCGAGGCCGCCGCCCGCTTCGATTTCTCCGCCACTCCCCGGCTCGATGCCGAGCTGCTGCTCGCCCACGCGCTCGGCGTGCCGCGCGAGCGGCTGCTGCTGACGCTCGCCGACCACGCCGTGCCCGCCGCCTTCGCCGACCTCGTCGCCCGGCGCGCGCGGCAGGAGCCGGTCGCCTATCTCACCGGCACGCGCGCCTTCTGGACGATCGACCTCGCCGTCGGTCCCGGCGCGCTGGTGCCGCGCGCGGACAGCGAGACGCTGATCGAGGCGGCGGTGGATCATTTCGCCGGCACCGCGGGGCCGCGCCGCGTGCTCGATCTCGGCACCGGCCCGGGCACGCTGCTGCTCGCCGCGCTGGCGCAATGGCCGGAGGCGACCGGCTCGGGCGTTGACGCCTCGCCTGCCGCGCTCGACTGGGCACGGCGCAACGCGCGGGCGCTGGGGATGGAGGCGCGGACGACGCTGCGGCATGGCAACTGGGCGGAGGGGATCGACGCGCGCTTCGACCTGGTGCTGGCGAACCCGCCCTATATCGCCGCGGGCACCGCGCTGCCCGACGAGGTGGCGCGGCACGAGCCGGCGAGCGCGCTGTTCGCGGGCGCCGACGGGCTGGACGACTATCGCCGCATCGCCCCCGCGCTGCCGCGGCTGATCGCGCCGGGAGGCGTCGCGTGCGTGGAGATCGGACACGACCAGGGCGACAGCGCCGCCGCGCTGTTCCGCGCGCAGGGGCTGGCGGTGGCGCTGCGGCGCGACCTCGCCGGGAACGACCGCTGCCTCTCGATCCTGCCTCCGGTCGCAGGACCTTGAAAGCGGCGTGCCAGCGCACGATATTTCGCTTTGAGAACCGGGTTCGACCGTCTAGACGTGGCGGAGGGGCTCGCGACATCGACATCATCGCACGATGTGGGGCGTCAGGCCCGCTTTACGTCATCAACCGCCGACCGTCGGCGGCCATGGCAATCCGGCACGCGGGGCCAGCGCCCGTGCCGGCGTACAGGTGCAACCCGCTACAGGAGCGGACGCCGTTCATCGCGAACGGGCTTTGTATCAAGGACGGGAACGGGAATTTGATCAACAACCGGCAGAACGGCCGCCGTCGCGGTCGCGGTGGTGGCGGCGGACAGCGTCAGAACGGCGGTGGCGGCCAGGGACAGCGTGACAGCGGCAACCGGATCGACAGCCGCGCGCGCGGCAATGCGGCGCAGCTGCTGGAGAAATATCGCAACATGGCGCGAGACGCGCAGATGTCCGGCGACCGCGTGAACACCGAATATTACCTCCAGTTCGCCGATCATTATTTCCGCGTCCTGGCCGACCAGCGCGGCCGCTCCGACGAGCAGATGCCGCGCCGCCTGCGCGACGATTTCGACTCGTTCGACGGCGGCTTCGACGGTGCCGACGATTTCGGCGACGAGGGCGATCAGGTCCGCGCCGACGAGCAGCTGCGCGGCTCCGAGGGCGAGGGCCGCGGCTCCCGCGACCGCGACGACGCGCGCCAGCCGCGCAACCGCGAGGACGGCCGCCAGTCGCGCGATCGCGACGAGAACCGCCAGTCGCGCGATCGCGACGAGAACCGCCAGTCGCGCGACCGCGACGAGAACCGCCAGTCGCGCGACCGCGACGAGGGTCGCCAGCCCCGCGACCGCGACGAGAACCGCCAGCCCCGCGACCGTGAGGACGGCTACCAGCCGCGCGAGCGCGAGGAGCGGCGTCCCCGCGTCGAGGCGCGCCGCGACGCCGCACCGGCCTTCCAGCCCGCGGCCGAGCCGGCGAACGACCTCGCCAATGTCCCGCCCGCCGCCGTGACCGACGCGGAGGAGGCGCCGCGCCGTCGCCGCGGACGCAAGCCGCGCGAGGAGCAGGTGGCGGAAGCGGGTGCGCCCGACGCCGCGGCCGACATGGCGCTTGGCATCGATCGCCTGCCGCCCGCGCTGGGCGTCCAGGCCGCCGCGCCCGCGGTCGACGACGAGGCCGGGGAGGAAGCGCCCAAGCCGCGCCGCCGCCGCGTCCGCACCGCCGCGGCGGAGGCGCCGCAGGTCGGCTGACCTCGCGCCCCGGCTCGACCACGCGGACGGCGTCGGCCCCCCGACCGGGCCGGCGCCGTTCGCGCGTCAGCGCCCGTCGCGGTCGGGCGTGAAGGCGTCCACCGCCTCGTCGTGCCCGGTGCCCGAGCTCATGAAGGCGAGCCCCATCAGCGCCCCCGCCATCGCCACCGACCCGACCACCCCGCCGAACAGCGCCAGCACCGCCACCCAGCCGAGCGGGCCGTAGGCGCGGCCCACCAGCACGATCGCCACGCCGGCCGCCACCACCCCCGCCGCCGTCGTCGCCGCCAGGATGCGCCGGAACCGCCGCCAGGCGAAGCGCGCGTAGTGCGGATCGTCGAGGCCCGTCATCCCGCTTGCATCTGCGACAGGACGTGCCACCTTTCCAGCCCATACGCGAAGGGAGAGGCCAAATGACCATCGCGGCGATACTCGCGCGCAAGGGTGCGCAGGTGTGCACCATCGATCCGGAAACCCGCGTCGCCGACGCGATCGCGCTGCTGGCGGAACGGCGCATCGGCGCGATGCCGGTGGTGGAGGGCGGCGTCGTGGCCGGGGTCTTCTCCGAGCGCGACGTGATCCAGGGGCTGGCCGGCGGCGACACCGCCGTCCTGGCGCGGCCGGTACGCGAGGCGATGACGGCGCCCGCGGTGACGGTGGCGTCCGACGACGCCGTGCTCGCCGCGCTGTCGCTGATGACGCGCCGCCGCATCCGCCACCTGCCGGTGGTCGACGGCGGCGCGCTGTCGGGCATCGTCTCGATCGGCGATCTCGTCGCCTATCGCATCGATCGGATCGAGGCGGAGGCGGCGGCGATGCGCGACTATATCCAGCAGTCCTGAGCGGCGTCACCGCCGCGCGAGCGAGACGATGTCGCGCAGCAGCGGGCGCGCGATCAGCAGCATCGCCGCGGCATAGGCGAGCACGCCGGTTCCGACCAGCAGCGCCAGCCGCGGGACGGCGTCGGCGACCGGCAGCGCGCGATCGACCAGCCGCACCGCCCCCGCCATGGCGACGGCGGCCGCGGCCGACGGGGCGACGGCGTGCAGCAGATCCCCCGCCCGCGCGCCGATCACCGGCAACGCCCGCCGGCTGCCCAGGGCGAGGTAGAGCGGATAGGCGCCGAGCCACGCGAGCGCGAGGCCGGTCATTCCCCATCGAACGCCGACCAGGAACGCGAGCGTCAGGATCGCCGCCCCCTCCATCCCGCTGCGCACGCCCACGTCGGGCCGCCCGATCGCGTCGCACGCGGGCGCGTACAGCACCTGCAGCGTCATGAACGGCATCGCCAGCGCCAGCAGCGCGACCACCGGCGCCGCCGCCGCCCATTTCGCCCCCAGCACCGCGGTGACCAGCGGGCCGGCGGTGACGGCGAGCCCCAGGTAGAAGGGCAGCGCCGCCGCCATCACCAGCCCCACCGCCCGCACGAACGCCGCCCCGCGTGCCGCCGGATCGTCCCGCAGTCGCGCATAGGCGGCAAAGGCCACCTCGTTCAGCGGCGGCACCACCTTCGCCACGAAGATCTGCGCCAGGAACAGCGCGGTCGTGTAGAGGCCCAGCTCGTGCGGCGACAGCGTGCGCCCGGCGATGAAGACGTCGCTCTGGCTTTGCAGGAACCAGAACAGCTGGCCCAGCGCCATCATCCCGCCGAACCGCGCCAGCGTGCCCGCGCCGCGGAAGTCGAACGCGGGACGCAGCGGCATCCGCGCCGCGCGCGTCAGCATCAGCGCGCGTACGCAGAACAGCATCGCCGGCGCCGCCACCAGCGTCCACACGCCCCAGCCGGCGAGCGCCCCTGCCAGCGCCGTGACTGCTCCGGCCACTGCCGCCGCCATGTTGGCACTCGCCTGCGCGCGGAAATCCAGCGCGCGACCCAGCAGAGCGGCGGGCAGGGCGATGAACGGCGTCGTGAGGTTCAGCAGCGCCTGCGCGCGCACCAGGCCGGCGATCTCGGGCTGCCGGTAATAGGCGGCGACCAGCGGCGCCATCAGCGCCTGCGCGATGGCCAGGCCGCCGTTCAGCAGGAGCAGCATGCCGAGGAGCTGGCGCACCTGCCGCCGGTCGACGGTGGGCGCGCGGACCAGCGCGCTGGCGAGGCCGTAGCCGTTCATCATGCTGAGGAACGACATCACCACCTGCGTCATCGCGAACAGGCCGTAGTCGCTGGGCGCGAGCAGACGGATGACGAGGAACGTGGCGCCCCATTGGACCAGCTGCGCCGCGATCTGCGATCCCGATCGCCAGATCACGGCGCGGCGGACCTGCCGGGTGAGCGATTCCGCTGCGATCGCAGGATGATTCGCGTCGGTCGCCATCGCCGCGGGGTAGCCCGCGGCCCGCTTACAACCGGTTAAAACGGCGGATTTCTGCGGGGTTCCGATCGAACTGCAAGAAAACTGCAAAAAGTGTTTGACCGAATCAAACGGCCTGCATAGAAGTCACCTCACCGCAGCGGCGGCCTTCACCGGCATCGCAGCGGTCACCGAGAGACTGGCGCAGCGGCCCACCTGAAAGGGATAGGGCTGGCGAGGCGTCGGTTTTTCTGGCTCTTTGACATTGTTGAATTGATGAAGGGACATGTGGGCGGCGGTTTGGCCGGTCTGTGTGGCGTTATCGAGGCGTCGTATGGATCGTTAAAGCCAGGCCGTTTCTCGCA
>JAESGL010000097.1_pt1 | contig 138817 bp, 101 predicted proteins | sample 9269711 | NCBI WGS metagenome assembly JAESGL01 (sample SAMN14515918, study PRJNA621676) | algae metagenome | isolation source: Kastovskya adunca ATA6-11-RM4 and co-occurring heterotrophs from soil and... | place: Chile: Atacama Desert | collected 2011-06-27 | reverse complement strand
AAGAAACAATGGTGGCTATAGCACAGGTGTTCACCTCTTCCCATTCCGAACAGAGAAGTTAAGCCCTGTAGCGCCAATGGTACTTGGGTAACACCCGGGAGAGTAGGTCGCCGCCAACCCATTAATCACAAGCCTTCTACTGTAAAGTAGAAGGCTTTTTTTGTGCCATTTAGGGATGAGACTTCTGTTTTTAGCATACTATGATAGAATGGTCATATCAGAATATAAATAAAGCCCCTCCAGCATAGTTGGAGGGGCTTTAGATTTATTAGCTACTTGCTTCACTTCATGTCATGTAGTTAGTTTTCACATAAACCCCACTAATGAAGTGGCAGTGACTGTTGTATCTGCTAGATATTATTAGGCATTCAAATCTCAATGCTCATGCATTGAATTTCCTGCTTTTAGTTTGTGATGTGAAATCTCAAAAATTAATTATTGCCAGTGATTTTTTTAAAATCATAACATCGGATGTAAAAGGTGTAAAAGAATGTGGTATAAATGCAGGTTGTGATTAATTTGTAAATGTTCGGTAAGTAATCGATGTAAAGCCTCAGAAAATTAAAAGCTCTTTTTAAACCACAGGCTGGTATTTTAATAAACAAAAGGGGCTGTAATGTGGATGTATATGTAGAGAGAACAGTCTGTGCAAAGGAGAGAGAACAGTCTGTACAAAGTCTAATTTTTCAAGAACATGGATCAAATTATTTTATATCTAGACAAGCTAGAGGCGTATAGTATTATGCCATATGCTGTTCCAGTATTACTTTCATTGGTAGTAGTGGAATGGATCATCAGTACCAGGAAAAAGATCAAAATATATGATCCTAAAGACTCTGCAGCTGCAACGGTGATCGGACTGACAAATGTTGGCATAGGCCTGCTGCTTAAAACAATTAATTTTACTTTCCTGCTTTTCTTCTTTACCCTGATTCCCTGGAGAATTCCAACGGAATGGTGGACCTTTGTTCTATGCTTCATTGCCATCGACTTCTTTAGGTACTGGGCACACAGAATAGCGCACGAGCAAAGGTTTTGGTGGGCTACTCACGTAACTCACCATTCGTCTAAAGAATATAATTTTACCGTAAGCTTTCGATTGGGCTGGACCCAGTACATCAAGATCGTATTCTTTATTCCTGTGATCCTGATGGGTTTCGACCCTATTGTATTTTTTTTGTGTCACCAGATTGCAGTGCTATACCAGTTCTGGATTCATTCCCCGATCATTCAAAAGTTGCCAGCTCCAATTGAATTCATTTTCGTAACCCCATCAAATCATAGGGTTCATCATGGTACTAACCCACAGTACATCGATAAAAACTATGGTTCTACCTTTATTATATGGGACCGCATGTTTGGAACATTTGAGCCGGAAGGAGAAAAAGTAGTCTATGGCATTACAAAGCCACTCAAACATCCATATAATCCTGTATACCTGAATTTCCATGAATGGATTGATATCTGGTCAGACCTCAGAAAGAGTAAAAGCTTCAAAGAAGGCTGGGATATCTTGTTTGGCCCTCCAGGTGGTCCGGTGCTGGAAACTGCGCCTATAACTGAAACTGGAAAAGCGGGTAATGAAAAAATCACAACTTCTGCTGCTAAACCAGCCGCTTAGAAATTCCTTTCTAATCAAATTATTAACGGAGCGTACCACAAACGCCTGGCACTTATGGGTAAACTAATGTTGAAGTGCTGCTCTGGCATAGGATGATGTAAAAAATAGAATGCAGCACATATGTGCTGCATTCGTGCTGTTAAGTCTTTGCTAAAGATTAACAGTTGATTTTAGGGCTGCAGCTGTTTTTTCACATATGATTGGCACTATTTGAGCGTTAATCACTCCAAGGCTGATAAATGTATTTGTAATACGCCCGCAGCTGCTTAATTTAGCTGAACATGAATTTGCTTGCTCCTGGTTTTCTATACGCGCTTGCTGCGCTCGCCATTCCGGTTATCATACATCTGTTTCAATTCAGGAAGGTCCGCAGGGTTTACTTCTCGAATACCCGTTTTCTGGAGCAGGTAAAACAAGTGAGCCAGACAAAGCGAAGGCTCAAGCACCTGCTTGTGCTGCTGTGCCGCCTGGGCTTTCTGTTGTTTCTCATCCTCACATTTGCCAGGCCTTACATTCCGGGACCACACCAGGCAGAAGCCCGGCAGGTAGATATATATCTTGATAACTCCTACAGCATGACAAATGAGGTAGAGGAGGGGTTAACTGCTTTTGAGGCTGCCATCAGGTATGCGAATGGAATTCTTAATAATTATCCGAAGGGCACCAAATTCAGGTTACTCACCAATGGATTTGAGTCATCAGAGCAGTATTACTACAGCGGTGAAATAATCAGCGATAAACTAACCGAGCTGCAACTGGCCGGCCGTAGCAGAAATCTGGAAGAGGTGCTCGACAGGCTAACTGTACAATCAAATGGGGATGAACAGGCGCAGCGCGATATCTTTCTGATCAGTGATATGCAGCGGAGCAGCTGGCCACAAAACCTAAACAGGCTTGCTGCAGACAGTACAAATAAATATTTTCTGGTTCCGCTTCAGTATGAGCAGCATAGAAACTTATATGTAGACTCGGTGTACCTCGATAAGCCATACTACCTGCCCAATCTTCAGAACACGCTGCAGGTAAGGGTAACAAACACTGGTACCAGCACCGCAGATGTTCCCCTAAAACTTACTGTAAACGGCCGGCAGATCGCAACAAGTACTGTAACAGTACCGGCCAATGGGAAGGAACTGGTTTCTTTTCCGCTCAACTTCTCAATAGATAAGCTGAACAAAGCAAAACTGGAGCTCGTAGATTACCCGATCAATTTCGATAATGAGTTTTACTTTGTGCTGCGTAAAGGAGACCCGGTAAACATCCTGGAGCTCACACAGGAAGCGGCATCAACACCCGTTAGCCGCGTTTTTGCCGATAGTAGCCTGTTTCGTTTGCGTAGCAGACAAGTTGGTAACTTAAACTTTTCTGAATTAGGCTGGGCCGATCTGGTGGTGGTAAATAGTATACAGCAACCTTCTGCTTCTATTCTTACCGCCTTGCAAGAGTACACTGCGGCAGGAGGCACATTGGTTTACATTCCTCATCCGCAGGCTGCAGGCGGTACAGCAGATCGTATTGCCGAAAGAGTTGCCGTGCAGCCTGTTCAGTCAGAAAGTACAGTACGTTTAGCACCACCCAATGTAGATAATCCTTTCTTCGAGGGTATTTTTGAAGAGAACAATGCTCGTTTTACCACTCCTCAGGCAAGGCCTGTTGTAAGTTGGGCAGGCAGGGCTAATAATATCCTGATGCTGCAAACTGGTGGTCCCTTTGCCGGACAGATAGGAAATGTATGGCTGTTTGCCTCGCCGCTAACAGATGAATACACAAATTTTCAAAGGCATGCTTTATTTGTGCCTGTTATGTATAAAATAGCCTTTGAAAGCAAGAGCGTTACAAATCCGCTCTACTTTAGTACCCAGGAGAGTGTTTTTAATGTGCAGGTAGGTGAGCAGACGCAAAACAGGGTTTACCGTTTAAAAAGAGAAGAGGCAGAAATTATTCCTGCACAGCAGTACAACAGCCGTTCCCTGTTACTGGATGTACCAGCTTATACCCTGCAGCCTGGCTTTTATGACCTCACAACAGCAGATTCAGTAGAACAATTGCTGGCCTTCAACCATGCAGAGGAAGAATCTATTCCGGAGCAGGTGGGCCTGGAGGTGTTGAATGCCAGTGCAGAGGAACTTCCGCATGTTGATGTACTGAACGATGCTGTATCGGCTGATGAAGGGAACGAAATGCAAGCTAATTTTGGTGCCGTTATGCTGTGGAAGTGGACATTGTTGTTAGCTTTGCTCTTCCTCTTGTGTGAGGTGCTCTTAATACGTTTCTGGAAATGAAAATTCTCATCAAAGACGTACGGGTTATCCATCCCGGCTTTTCATCCGACACTTACCATATCATTATTGAAGATGGCGTATTTCGCTCCATCAAACCTGCTGCTACTGCCACAGAAGCAGAAGCCGATAAGGTAATTACTATTCCTGGTCTGCATCTATCTGCAGGTTGGTTTGACCTAAGAGCAACCTTTGGCGAACCCGGGCTGGAGTATAAGGAAGATCTGGAAAGTGGCAGCAGTACTGCCGCAGCCGGCGGATATACCGATGTACTGCTGATGCCCAATACGGAGCCGGTAGTCGATTCAAAAAATTCTGTCCATTTTATACGGGGCAGCAGGCTTGGCAGTCCTACCCGCCTGCACGTTGCTGCAGCCGTAAGTACGGGTGCAAAAGGAGAGCAGCTAACAGAAATATTAGATTTGCACAAGGCAGGCGCACTTGCCTTCACAGATGGCCTGCACCCGCTGTCAGATCCGGCTCTTATTGTCCGTACCCTGCAGTACCTGCAGAAAACAGCAGGGGTCTTTATGAACCAGCCAGTGGAGCCGCGCCTGGCTCAGGGAGGACAAATGCATGAAGGCATCAACAGCACCCTGCTTGGCATGAAGGGCATGCCTGCACTGGCAGAAGAAATTGCCCTGCAGCGCGACCTGGAACTGCTCCGCTATGCCGGGGGCAGCATGCACATCTCCTGCCTTTCTACAGCTGCTGCAGTGGAGCTTATTCGCAAGGCTAAAGCCGAAGGCCTGGCTGTTACAGCAGATGTTACCGTGCATAACCTCATTTTCACGGATGAGCGCCTGATGGATTTTGATACAAACTTTAAATTAAACCCGCCCTTGCGCTCTGAGTATGATCGCCAGGCTTTGCTCAAAGGTCTGCAGGATGGAACCATAGATGCTATCGTATCGGACCACCGGCCGGAAGATACCGAAAACAAACGCCTGGAGTTTGATCTGGCTGCTTTTGGTGCTATCAGTCTGCAAACAACTTATGCAGCTTTGTGCAGCCTGCAGGAGCTCTCACAGGAGCTGATCGTGCAAAAGCTTACAGAAGGTCCGCGCAGGATATTAGGTTTACCACAGCCGCAGCTTGCAGAGGGGCAGGAGGCTTGCTGTACCCTTTTTGTGCCTGAGGCAACCTGGATGCTTGATGAAAGTAGCAACCGCTCCCGCTCTGAAAATTCGCCCCACTGGCAGCAGGCATTAAGGGGAAAAGCGGTAGGGGTTATTGTACATCAAAAGGTTTATGTTAATGAAGATGGCATCAGGGTTGGCTAATACGGAAGCAGAGGAAAAGAAAAGTTACCCCTGGCTAAGTACAGGCCTTAAATATGGAATAACCGGAAGTGTATTAGCCATCGTCTTTTTTCTGGTGATGTGGCTGCTTAAGGAAAATCCACTGAGCATGCTGCGTATTTTCGATTTTGTACTACTGCCTATCTTTATATTCTTTACCCTTAAAGAATACAGAGATTATCGGCTGGGAGGTAAGCTTACCTACTCCCAGGGTATGACGGTAAGCTTTGTTTGTTATACAAGCCTTGCCCTAATTTCTGCACTTTTTATCTTTATTTTTTTATCTTACGCAGATACAGGCTTGCTGATAAAGCACCAGCAGGAAAATCTGGCGGTGCTTACGGATGATCCGCAGAAGTGGATAGAGGATTTGGGACAGCAGACCTATGAAAAGGCCATTGCAGAAGTAAAGCGAATTATAGCCATGGATCTGGCGCTGGATGATTTGCTGAAAAAAATGCTGATTGGCTTATTCTTCACAGGCATCATTACCCTTTTCTTTAAAAAATAAACCTATGGAATCTGCAACTCATCACAACAGTACTACCACCCACCCAACAGCACCTACTGTATGGAGCAAAGGCTTAAAAGGTGGTTTAATCACTGGAGCCATCCTGGTGGTATTTTCCCTGGTTATGTACCTGATTGGAGAAGCAACCAATCAGTGGCTATCGGGTTTGTTTACGCTGTTTTCCCTTATAATTGGTATTGTACTTACCCACAGAGCTTTTAAAGAGGAGAATGAAGGCTTTATGACCTACGGTCAGGGGCTTGGTCTGGGAAGCGTCTTAGGCATGATCACAGGTTTGTTAGTAGGTATTTTCAGCTTTATTTATATTAGCTTTGTTGATCCAAATGTGATGCAGGAAAGGCTGGATGAAACCAGGTACCAGTACGAGGAGATGGGCATGGCTGATGCACAAATTGATCAGTCTATGGAGATGGTGGAAATGATGGTTTCCCCAGGCATGCTTTTCATCTTCAGTATTGTGGGTACGCTCTTTTATGCCTTCATTCTGTCGCTGATCATATCAGCCTTCACTAAAAACAATCATCCGGAGCACGTTTATTAAATGTTAGAGCGTATTGATATTTCGGTGGTGGTACCTCTTTACAACGAGGAGGAATCGCTGCCTGAATTGTGTAGTTGGATAAGCCGCGTTATGAAAGAGCACGGCTTTACTTATGAAATTATACTGGTAGACGATGGCAGCTCCGACAGAAGCTGGTCGGTTGTACGCCAGATGTTCGAGACCAACCCGCATATCAGGGGCATTCGCTTTAACCGCAACTATGGTAAATCGGCGGCCCTTAATACTGGCTTTCACGCAAGCAGGGGGCATGTGGTAATTAGCATGGATGCCGACCTGCAGGATAGCCCCGATGAGGTGCCTGAACTGTTTAAAATGGTTACAGAGGGTGGCTACGATCTTGTATCGGGCTGGAAACAGAAGCGCCACGATCCTATCGGCAAAACAGTTCCTTCCAAATTCTTTAACTGGGTTACCCGCCAGATCAGTGGCATACCCCTGCACGACTTTAACTGCGGCCTTAAAGCCTACCGCTGCGAGGTGGTAAAGAACATTAACATCTATGGCGAGATGCATCGCTATATTCCTGTTATTGCCAAATGGCGGGGGTTTTCGTCGATAGGAGAAAAGGTAGTGCAGCACAGGCCGCGCAAGTATGGCGAAACCAAGTTTGGCTGGCAACGCTTTGTTACAGGCTTTCTGGATCTGATCTCTATTACCTTTGTTTCTAAATTCCGGCAAAAGCCAATGCACTTCTTTGGAGTGCTGGGTGCTTTATCATTCATATTTGGTTTCTTCATTACCCTCTGGATGATTGGCTGGAAGGTCTACAATAACTGGTACCTGCACGAATCTGTGCGGGCAGTAACAGATCAGCCCCTCTTTTTCCTAGCCCTGGTAGCCCTCATTATTGGTGTGCAGCTTTTCATGACCGGATTCATCGCCGAAATGCTGGCCATGATTAGCGAGCGGGAAAGTAAATACCTGGTGATAGAAAAGGTAGGACTGCACTAGCATGTACCGGTATTCCATTATCATTCCTGTATACAACCGCCCGGAGGAGCTGGACGAGCTGCTGGAGAGCTTAGGCCGGCAGCGTTACACCAATTTTGAAGTGCTGGTGGTGGAAGATGGTAGCAGCCGCCCTGCCAAACATATTGCTGAAAAGTGGGCCGACAAACTTACAATTCGCTACTTTTCTAAAGAGAATACCGGGCAGGGCTTTAGCCGTAACTTTGGTTTTGAGCGGGCACAAGGACAGTACCTGGTGGTATTTGATAGCGATTGCCTTATTCCCGAACATTACTTTGAAGCCGTGGAAGCTTACTTACAGCAGCAAACGCTAGATGCCTGGGGCGGGCCCGACCGGGCGCACAGCGGGTTTACAGACATGCAAAAAGCAATCAGCTACAGCATGACTTCACCTTTTACCACAGGCGGTATCCGGGGTGGTAAAAAGCGCATTGGTGCTTTCCATCCACGAAGTTTCAACATGGGCATCAGCCGCCAGGTGTGGGAGCAAACAAAGGGGTACATTATTACCCGCATGGGCGAAGATATTGAGTTTAGCATCCGCATAAACAGCATGGGTTTTAAATCCGGGCTGATTCCGGAAGCCTACGTTTACCACAAGCGCCGCACCAGCCTGCAGCAGTTTTACAGGCAGCTCCACTTCTTCGGCAGGGCCCGCATCAACATAGGCCGCTATTTCCCGAAAGAAATAAAGCTGATTCATGCCTTCCCTGCAGCATTTGTAGTGGGAACCCTTGTGTTGGCCCTAAGCTGGCTCTTAAGCAGCACACTTTTCCTGTCGCTGCTGTTTTTATACCTCCTGTTCTTTGTACTGATCTTTGTGGACAGCCTCCGCCAGAATAAAAGCCTGAAGGTAGCCACACTAAGTGTAGCCGCAGCCTTCGTGCAACTCTGGGCCTATGGCATTGGCTTTATAGAAGAAGGCCTGAAGGGAAAGTAGTTTGTTAATTATCTAATGTGCTAACGGGAGGCTGCCACAGATAATTACCCAGCATAGTTGCAGATCAGCTAGTGTCCCTTGTAGCGTCGATGCATGCATCGACGTGGTTCTATGATCCAGTAGGTTTCCTTTTACAACAGGAAGGTTCTTAATCATCTTAACCTATTCTACAGTATTTCTCGTCTGGCTGGTATATCTACCACGTTAATGCATGCATCGACGCTACAGGCTGCAGCATATGATTTTGCCATCAGCTGTTCATAAGCCCAGCGGCCTAAAAATTAGCACATTAACCCTCTTTTTGCACATAATACACCGGCTCCTGGGGCAGGGCATAGCGGTTCTGTTCTTCTGAAGGTAATTCTCTTGCAAGCCAGTCTTCGGTAACTTTGAAGCCTGCGCTGCGGAGGCGGTCGGGATAGTCTTTGCCGAAGAGGCGCACGTGGTCGTCCTGTCCAAAGGCTTTTTCACGTTCGGCAGGGGTGGTGATGCTGAAGTCTTCGTAGGTAATATCAGGCAGGGGGTGGAAGAGCGGAATTTGCATAATGCCCCAGCCTCCCGGCTTAAGCACCCGGTGCATTTCGCGCATGGCCTGCAGGTCGCTGGTTACGTGCTCCAGCACATGATTGCAAAATACCACATCGAAAGTTGCCTCTTCAAATGGAATCTGGTGCACATCCATTTTTACCTTGGCCAGCGGCGATTCTATATCGGCAGTAATGTAATCCAGATTTTTCTGCTGTTCAAAGCGGTGTATAAAGCAAAGCTCCGGGGCAATGTGCAGCACCTTAAGGGATTTGGTAAAAAAAGGAGTCTTTCGCTGCAAAAACAGGTACATAAGCCGGTGCCGCTCTAATGCCAGGCAATTAGGGCACAGGGCATTTTCACGGGCTTTTCTGCCATAAGGCAGGAACTTACGGAAATTGTAGTTGCATACAGGGCAGTTTACCCCATTGCCTCTATATAAAATTGCAGCTACCTTTAATACATGATGGCTGAATAACTGCAGATGCCTGCGGGGTACTTTGCGGATTACCCAGCTTATGATGTTTTTTACCATACCTTTGCAAATATAAAGAATGCACCGCAAACCCTACGGTGCTATTCTGCATCCTAAGGCGAAACTTGATTGACAGATTGCGGAAGATTTAAATTTATGAACAAATCTATACCACTTTTACTGATACTGCTTTGCTTGCTGGTGGTGCAGCCGCTGCATGCACAGAAGAAGAAACCTAATAAGAAGAGTAAGAACGCAACGGGCAATACCAGTTATAGTGCCAGAATAAAAGACGAGCCAGTAGCCGCTAAAGAATATATGCACCTGTACAAAACAAACACAAGGGGTACCCTGCTTGGGAACAAGTGCATGGAAGATTACACAGAGAAAATGGGGTTCAGGTACGTAATGATGCCTCCCGACCAGGATGGCAGTTTATCGGCAACGGAAATGCGCTTTCATAATTTTGGTGTAAAGTTCGCACTGCTTATAAAAAACGGACCCTTCTGGCACTACCGCCTGAACAAGAAGGTGAAAAGGTGCAGGGAAAAAACGGGCGACTTTTACGGTTAGTAAATTCATGAATGGATAATATTCGCATAACCACCAGGAGGTAACTGCTTGCTACATTTGCAGAAGTAATTTCTCTTCATACAAAAAAATGCTAAGGCCGGCCCTATGGGCTGGCTTTTTCTATAGTAGGTAAATATTATATTTTCTTTTCCGGATTATATGTCCTTATACTAGCTTTGTAGTATGGGTATATCATCGGTTAATATGTCTGATAGCGGACTTTATGGAGCTCAAACGCTGCCGGCTTCACTTCTTTTGGCGCTAAAAGAGGCCATAGCAAACCGAACCAGTAAGCCAGTCGTCTTATCTGATTTAGAAGCAGCTGGGGAACGGTCTGGAGATCCGGCTATTATTGCACTGGCGGTAGCCTATGCTAACCTGCTGATGGATGATCCGGAAGCTGGAACCCCACATCACCTTAAGATGCTGCGGAGCCATTTTTCGATAGAACAGATACATGAGCTTACCCGCTTCATAAAAGAAAAAACCAGCCTATAAGCCTGGTTTTCATATTTTAATTAATAAGAAAACGGGCTTAAACCTGCTAAAGGCTAATAATACCGGTGTAGTTATGGGGGGTAATCCTGCTAAGCTCTTCCTTAATCTCATTACTTACCTCCAGCTCATGTATAAATTTTCTGAAGGTGTCTGCAGTAATATTTCCCTGGCCCCTGGTGAGTGCTTTTAACTGCTCATAAGGGTTAGGGATGCCTTCACGGCGTAAAATAGTCTGTATTGCTTCGGCCACAACAGCCCAGTTATCCTCCAGGTCTTTGTCGATGGCGGCTTTGTTCAGCTTTAGTTTTTCAAGGCCAACCAGTATCGATTTCCAGGCAATGTGGGTATGCGCCATGGGCATACCCAGGTTACGCAGTACAGTAGAGTCTGTTAAATCGCGCTGCAGGCGGCTTATGGGCAGCTTTTCCGACAGGTGCGACAGCAGTGCATTGGCAATGCCCAGATTACCTTCAGCATTCTCAAAATCGATAGGATTAACCTTATGTGGCATGGCCGACGATCCTACTTCGCCCTCTTTTGTTCTCTGGGTAAAGTAGCCCATCGACACATACTGCCATATATCGCGGCAGAGGTCAATGAGAATGGTATTGATGCGCCGAACATTATCAAGCAGCGCTGCCAGGTGATCGTAATGCTCAATCTGGGTGGTAGGATGGCTGCGTTTCAGCTCCAGGCAGTTGTTTACAAAGTCGTTACCAAACTCAAGCCAGTCAATATCAGGATAGGCAACGGCATGTGCATTGAAGTTGCCGGTGGCCCCGCCAAATTTGGCTGCGTAAGGAACCATCTGTATCAGCTTAACCTGCTCTTTTAGGCGGGCAACAAATACGCCCAGCTCCTTGCCAACGGTGGTAGGGGAGGCAGGCTGTCCGTGGGTACGGGCCAGCATAGGCTGCTCCAGCCACTCCAGCGAAAGCTTTTTAAGTGTTTCGCGCAGTTGCTTTAAAACAGGCGCCATCTGTTCATTCACGGCCTCTTTCAGCGATAAAGGAATGGCCGTGTTGTTTATATCCTGCGAGGTAAGACCAAAGTGAATAAACTCCTTGTACTGGCCCAGTCCCAGCTGCTCAAAACGGTTCTTCAGGAAATATTCAACTGCCTTTACATCGTGATTGGTGGTTTTTTCAATTTCCTTTATTTCCTTGGCTTCGTTTATACCAAAATTAAGATATAGCTGCCGAAGCTTTTCGTACTGGCGGGTTTCTACGCCTGCAAGCTGTGGCAGTGGCAGCTTACAAAGAGCAAGAAAATACTCCACCTCAATTTGTACCCTATAGCGGATAAGACCAAATTCAGAAAAATATGGAGCCAGCTCTTTTACCTTGCTGCGGTACCGGCCATCTACCGGTGATATGGCCGTTAGCGAAATCAGATTCATGTCCGAGATAATTAAGCGCTAAAAATAAGAGAATTTCCGGTATCACGCTATCTTCAGGCCAAACAGAGAGGCGCTAAAACCGTATTTGATAGTAACGGGGTTATATGTTACACATTTCCTTGTTACTTTTGTAAGTCGCAACTGCAAAACAGCCCTTTGTAGTTGCAGCAATCAATTGTATTGAAAGCATTAGATCATACGTAGATTAACGAAAGAACGCATGCCGTTTGGATTTTTTAAAAAGAAACAAGAAGTAGAAAAAGCACCGGAAGTAAAGCCAGCGCCAGAAGCGAAAAAGCCTTCTGCAACGGTGCATTACCTGAACCTGCGTATACGTGAGGTTGTACAGGAAACGCCAGATGCAATTTCCATAGTGTTTGAGCATCCTGCCGATAAAAAGATCACCTATAAGCCTGGTCAGTTCTTTACCCTTATTCCTACTGTTGAAGGTAAAAAGGTTCGCAGGGCATATTCTGTCTGTACCTCACCCTATACCGATCCATACCCGGCTGTAACTGTGAAAAGGGTAGAGGGAGGGCTTGTTTCTAATTTTCTGACCAGCCAGCTGCGCGCAGGCGATATCCTGGAGGTAATGGAGCCCATGGGCCATTTTACCATAGAGCCAGATGCAGCCAAACGCCGCCACATTGTACTGCTGGGCGGTGGTAGCGGTATTACGCCGCTTATGTCCATTGCCAAATCTGTACTGGCTCAGGAGCCCGATAGCCAGGTGTCGCTGGTGTATGCTAACCGTAATTTGGAGAGTATCATTTTCAAAAAAGGTCTTGAAGAACTGCAGCAACAGTGGGGTAGCCGTTTTCATGTAATTCATGTGCTGGACCAGCCGCCTGCCGGCTGGACAGGACCATCAGGATTATTAACACCTGCCAACCTGCCACAATTGCTGGAGCAGCTACCCGAATGGCCACAGTCACAGGTGGAGTACTTTGTTTGCGGGCCGGAGGGCCTCATGATCTGCGTAGACCAAACATTGCAGGCATTAAATATACCAAAAGTCCAGGTACACAAAGAAAGCTTTGTTGCCGGTAAAACTGAGAAGTCTGGAGAGGCTCCTGGTCTTGCCGCTCCCGGTGCGGGCGCCACTGAGGGACCAAAAACCCGTGAGGTAACAGTTATTCTGGATGGTGAGGAATATAAGTTTTCTGTAGAGCCAGATAAAACAATTCTTGAAACCGCACTAGACCTGGATATTGACCTGCCTTATTCCTGCCAGAGCGGCCTTTGCACTGCCTGCCGTGGCAAATGCATGAGCGGCAAAGTGCATATGGATGAAGATGAGGGTTTATCAGATTCGGAAAAAGAGGAAGGCTATGTGCTGTTGTGCGTAGGCCATCCCAAAACCGACGATGTAATCATAGAAATAGGTTAGTCCAGACCAGTTATTAAATATTTTAGCCGTTGTAGAAGTAAATTCTGCAGCGGCTTTTTATTTTATATTGATTTAAATGCAGTAAAATTCAGGCTGAAATTCAGCAACACTAAGCCTGGTTTCAGTCTTTATATAAAATAGCAGTATATTTTGTGCTACAGGAACTGCGTGCCGATTTTTGAACAATTTCAAAGTATATGGATAAGACACAACTGGAGCTTCCAAAACGTAAAAAAAGGAGCTTTTTGCCAGAAGATTTTAAGATAACCGACTGGGATACCATAAAACCTTTTTATGAATCGCTGCTGAACCGCAACATCAATAGCGAAGAAGACCTGCAGCAATGGTTTCAGGACAGAAGCGAGCTGGAATCTGTGGTTTCTGAAGATATGGGCTGGCGCTATATCAATATGACCATCGATACGGCTGATGCAGAGCGGCGGGAGAAATTCAACCACTTTATCAGCCAGATACAACCTAATATAGCACCGGAGGCAAACAGACTGAATGAAAAAGCCCTGGAAAGCAAATTTCTGCTAAGCCTGAAGAAGGAAGGATACCCCATACTTGCCCGTACACTTAAAACCGAATTTGAGATCTTCCGCGAAGAAAACGTGCCGCTGAACACACGGATGCAAACGCTCTCGCAGGAGTTTGGTGCTATCAGCGGAGCCATGACGGTAGAAGTTGATGATAAAGAGCTTACACTTCAGCAGGCAGCAGATTACCTGCAGAGCACCGACAGGAGCAAGCGTGAGGAGGTTTGGAAGAAAATTAATGAACGCCGCCTGCAGGACAGCAAACACCTCAACGACCTTTTTGACCAGCTGCTTCAGCTTAGGCACCAGATTGCCCTTAATGCCGGCTTTGCCAACTACCGCGACTATATGTTCAGGGCACTGGGCCGCTTTGACTATACGCCTGAAGACTGCGAGGATTTTCATGAATCGGTAAGCCGCGAAGTAACGCCACTGTTAAGTGAGCTTAGCCGCCAGCGTAAGGAAGCATTGGGTGTAGAGCCGCTTCGCCCATGGGATAAAGCCGTAGATGTGGAGGGGAGTAATCCTCTCAAACCATTCAGTAGCAGCAAAGAGCTGATGGAGCGTACCATTCGTGTATTCGGGCGCCTGGATCCGTTTCTGGGCCGCTGCCTGGAGATTATGCGCGAGATGGAGCACCTGGACCTGGATAGCCGCAAAGGCAAGGCCCCGGGAGGTTATAACTATCCGCTGGCAGAAACCGGTGTGCCCTTCATCTTCATGAATGCTACCTCCACCCTGCGCGATATGATTACCATCCTGCATGAGGGTGGGCATGCTGTACACTCTTTCCTTACCCGCGACCTGGAGCTGAATGATTTTAAGCATACGCCTTCAGAAGTGGCAGAGCTGGCCTCTATGAGTATGGAGCTGCTTACCATGGACTATTGGGATGAATTTTTTAAAGATGAAGAAGAGCTCCGGCGGGCCAAGCGTGAACACCTGGAACAGATTATTAATACACTGCCCTGGGTAGCCATTATCGATAAGTTTCAGCATTGGGTGTATACCCACCCGGAGCATAACGAGGAGCAGCGAAAAGAAGCCTGGCTGGAAATTTACAATGAGTTTTCTGATGATGTAACCGACTGGAGTGGCTTTGAAAAGTTTAAAGCCTTTATGTGGCAAAAGCAGCTGCACCTTTACGAGGTGCCCTTCTACTACATTGAGTATGGCATAGCACAGCTTGGCGCCATAGCAGTTTGGAAAAACTACAAGGAAAATCCCCGCAAAGGGCTGGAAGGCTACATCAATGCCCTTAAGCTTGGCTACACCCGCCCCATACCCGAGGTGTATGCAGCTGCAGGCATCCGTTTTGATTTTGGTTTGGCCAATATCCGGGAACTGATGCAGTTTATAAGGACCGAGATTGAAAAGATATAAGTGGTCTGCGAGCAGATACTATTAAAGCAGAAAGCCGCCTCCTAAGGAGAGCGGCTTTCTGCTTTATTTTTCAAGGCTTCAGGTCTTACTCACTCAACTGGAACAGCGGGCGCTCACGGAGCGGTAGCGCTGTATCGGAGGGTTGAATTAGCCTTCCTTTGTTGCCTTTGAGAAAATCATTGTAATCTTTAGCGTAATTATCGTAGCGCACACGCAGGAAAAGAGTCTTCTGATCGGCAGCTGCTATACTGTCTACCAGCTTTTCCATTATCGCGTACTCATAAAAGTCAGGATGATTACGGGCAAAGTCCAGAATTTCACGCTGCAGGCTGCTTACAGCAGAATCGTATCGGTCTATTTGCCGGCTCGTCATGGTCTCTGCTTCAAAGCGCAGGGCATACACCTGCTGCAGGTTATCCCATAGGGAATCATAGCGGGCTTTGTCGTAGCTCGGGGTGTAGGAAATTTCCTGAAGCAGGCGTTTCATATCAGAAAGCTTGCCTTCTTCAGTTGTAGATATATTCTGCCAGGCTACTTTAATACTGTCATTCAGTGAATTATAAACGACAGTAACCGAATCTGGTGCCATCTCATCGCTCCGCCTTTCTTCACTGGCACGCTGGCAGGCGGTGTAAGCGGCGGCCAGCAACAGTACAAACACACAAATTCTGATGGTTTTTTGCATAGTTATGGGTCTTTCATCAGTGGGGACAAATTACACACCTATATTAAAAAAACAAACCTGATGCAAGATTATTGCAATCCGGTTAAAATTAAAAGCTTATTTATCAGGCGGTTAGAAGGTGAAATTATTTGAAGTTTTACTTTAAGTAAACAGGTTTAATCCAACTTACTCACAGTGGTTTGAACTGTTCAAATGTTTCTTTGCACTGGGTGCAGTAATGTATGGCCCTGCATAATGTAGGACCGAAGGGTGTTTTAAGTTGCGTTTCTGTGCTACCGCAGTTAGGGCACTCTACATTTTCAAGAATATCCAGGTCTTCTATGAGTGCCTGTTGGGGAGGAGGGGCCAAGCCAAATTTTTTCAATGCTTCTCTACCACGTTCTGTTATCCTATCGGAGCTCCAGGGCGTTTCAAAGCTTACCACCACCTCGGCCTTTTCGATGCCATTCTCCTGCAGCACTTGTTCTACCTCCTGTTTCATATAATCCAGTGCGGGGCAGCCAACAAAAGTGGGTGTCATGCGCACCCGCACGTGCTGGTTATTAACTACGGTAATGCCCGTAATTACACCCAGATCATTGAGCGAGAGCACCGGAATTTCCGGGTCTTTCACGGCCTCAAGCCATTCACGTACGATGGTTTCTGTTAACACTTGGTAGTCAGACTGATTGTATAAGTTATATTATATTTTGTATATGGATGAAAATGTTAATGCCATCTGTTGCCTCCGCAGCTTTTATTTTATGGCAAAGAATCCCTCCTCATCGAACCCAAATTAGCACATTAAATAATTAGCACATTAGCATCACCATTCCGCTGCAGGATCTATCTTAAATACCTCTGCCATCTCATCCAGCAGGGGCTGCAGGTGTTGGGTATGCTTGCCCTTGCGGCCGCCTGTTACAGGCTGCAGGTTATCCAGCTTGGGTAGCTGAAGGGCTGTGGGTTCCAGTGCTTTGGCGATTTGCTCAAACCAGCGCTGCTGCAGAACAGTTTCTCCGGCAAATATTCCCTGCTGAATCAGCTCATCCTCGAAGGGCGACTTTTCAAAAATGCCTAAGGCATAGGGCATGGCGTACGCCAGGCTCTGTTGCAGGCGGCCTATGCTTTCTTCCGTTGCATTACCCAATTGCTTGATGAGGGTGTTTGCATGCATTACATGGTATTTCAGCTCTCCCCTGATCTTACGGGCCAGCTGCGCCAGGGGCTCGTAACTGCTTTCGCTTAGCATGCCAAATCGCAGAAATTCTGCATGATCGAACAGGAAGTGCCTGATAAGGCTGAAGTCGTACTCACCAACGGGTAACTCTACAAACTGACAATTGTGAAACTGGTCTGCATTCCGCATAAAAGCTACTGTATCGGGCTCCTGCTCCCCTAGCTGATGCAGCATCTGGTATAGCTGGTAGCTCTGCCCAACCTTATCCTGTGCCATGGAGGAGAAGGCAATATCTTCTTCCAGCAGCGGACCAACGCCCGTCCATTCAGAGTTACGGTGGCCCAGGACTAGCTGGTCATCAGCCATTTTATATAGTAGTTCTTTTAATGCGTTGTTCATCGTGTTGTTTTTTACTGTGGGGCTGGTTGCTGTAGCGCATTAGTTCTTTTCCTTAAACTCCTTTAGCCTGTCACCGGCTTTATAGGCAACGGCATCGCGATAACCTTTTTCAGGTAGGGTATGCCAGATGTCTTTGTCTTCTTCATCTATCGTGAGCAGATCGCTGCGGCGTAAGAGCCAAATATTAAGTACAGGCTTTTCGGGCGCCAGGCTTTCTTTTGCTTTTAAAAAAGCTTCTTCTACGGTGGCTGCTTCCACACTGCCGGCATGCTCATGCTGCTTGCCTCTTTTCATCAGGTGAAATACCTCGAAGGCCTCTGCGGGGCCATCCGTTTCAGGTACGGGACCTTCCAGCAGCTGGTATACACTAAGTCCGCCATCGGTAACAGGGCTGGCTAAAACAGTAGTAGTTTCGGCTACTGCCATGCCACTGCAGGTAAAGCGGCGGCTGTATTGTTCTTTGGCGTACAACAGCGCCAATTCTGCGGTGGGGGCATGTACAATGCCGGTATGTTCAAAACTCTTGCCCTCTTTCTTTTGCATGAACACCTGGAAGGTTACCAGCTGGTCAAGCTCGTCCTTTTGCAGGGGCTGCTCGTTAACATCAGCAGGCATTTGCATGCGGCTAACGCGCGGATCGAGGGATTTGATAAATTCTTCAGACATAAAACAAAGCGCTAAAATGAGCCTGGGTCTATTTGGGTTAAAAAGAAAGCCAGCCGCGCAATACACAGGGCTGGCTCAGTCTTCTATGATTAAGCAAGAGGTGCTACATATTTTTTGGCCGAAGCTTTAAGTGCTTCTCTTACCCACTTACCCCGCTCTTCGGCAGTGCGGCGTACGGCCAGGCGCTCTTTATTACAGGGCCCGTCGCCATTGATCACACGCTTAAACTCGTCCCAATCGGGCTCGGTATATTCCCACTTGCCGCTTTCTTCATTCTTTTTAAGCTTAGAATCTGGTATGCTAAGACCCAGTTCATAGATTTTGGGCACGTACATGTCCAGAAACTGCTGGCGCATATCGTCGTTAGAGGCCATTTTTACCTTCCAGCGCATAAGCGTTTCGCTGTGTACGCTCATTTTATCTGGTGGGCCAAAAAAGTGCATCAGCGGACCCCACCAGCGGTTTAAGGCAGCCTGCATCATTTCACGTTGCTTGGCTGTGCCTGTTGCCAGGTAGGTAACGGCATGGTGGCCGTACTTGAGGTGAAAACTTTCTTCGGCACAAATACGCTCCAGGGCACGGCAGTAGGGGGCATAGCTGCCCCGGCTGTTTGCCAGCTGGTTTACAATGGCCCCGGCATCTACCAGCCAGCTAATGGTACAGGCATCGGCCCAGGTAAAGGCGGGGTAGTTAAAAATGTTGGAGTACTTGGATTTGCCGTTTACCAGGTCGTCGATCATCTGCTCCCTTGGTTTGCCGAGGGTTTCGGCAGCGGCATAGAGCAACTGTGCGTGTCCAACCTCATCCTGCACCTTGGCCATAAGCGATAGCTTGCGTTTAAAGCCGGGGGCGCGGGTAATCCAGGTGCCTTCGGGCAGGGCGCCAATAATTTCGCTGTGGCCATGCTGCTCAATCATGCGGATAAGCTGCTTGCGGTACAGCTGCGGCATCCAGTCAGAAGGCTCAATTTTTTCACCACGCTGTATACGGGCTTCAAACTCTGCTAACTGCTGAGGATCTTCCTGCTGTAAGTCTGTTCCCTGCAACTTTTCGAATGTATTTCCACCACCGTACATAAGCGTATCTGTTTATTTTTTCTTTAATCCATTTAAAATCACATCGGCCAGGCGCTGCCCAATTTCTTCTGCCGACATACGACCCGTAGCTTTAAACCACTGGTGGGTCCAGTTAAGGGCAGAAAGAATGGTGAGCACGGCAAAGCGTTCGTCTAAGGCTACAAACTCTTCATTCCGCAGGCCCTCATGTAGTATTTCACGAAATTTGCCCTCGTAGCGGTTACGCATTTGCTTAAATTCTTCCATATGGGGCTCGCTAAGGTGGCGCCATTCTGAAAAGAACACTGCCGAAGCAGAGGTATCTTCCGTTATTACCTTAACGTGTGCTACAATGGCTCTCTCAAGCTTTTCGGCAGCGGTGCCGGAAAAACCTGTAAGGGCTTCGTTCTGAGCTTCAAAGAACATCCGGGCCATTCTAAAACAAATGTTCTGCAGGATTTCCTCCTTGGAACGGATGTGTGAATACAGGCTGGCTGCCTCTATGCCCAGCGCCTGTGCCATATCGCGCATGGAGGTAGCAGCATAGCCACGCTCCTGGAACAAGTTGGTAGCTGTTAATTCTACCTGTTTCTTTTTAGAGGGCATTCTTCCACTCATTACTGTACTGATATAACAAATCTAAACAACCTAACGTTCGTTAGCAATAAGAAGTTATTGTTTTTTATTGCTCTTCTAGATGATCTTGTAGTTCCTATATTCAAAAATCCTGTAGCCGGTAAGTCTTTCTACAATTCGCCGAAAATGGTCTTTAGCTTCAAGCCGGTTATAGGAGGGGTCGCGGTCAAACTTCCAGTTAATACGCTTAATGCGCTCCTGCATCAGTTGCGGGTGGGTGTCCGTAAAGCGCGCCAGTGAATGAACTGATGAGTAGTCGAACTCTTCCTGCTTGCTTAAGTTTTGGGCAATCCATTCATCATCCCTGTAGAATTTACGGGTGTCGTAGTGCTTTTGCTGCATAACTTTAGGCGGGCGCACCCAACCATAATGATACACCCAGGCGTCTACCAGCTTTACGCTTAGCTTTTTGTTATCGTCTTTCCGGAAGCCTTGGGCATCTTTGTAGGAGTAAATGTTTTTAGTGCTGCGCACAATGCGTATTTCACGCCGGTACCAGTTGTAGGCATCGCCAACATAATCATAGGAACCAAAAAAGTGCAGATAGTTGAGCAGTAGTCCGTCTACCTGCTTATCTGATTTCCAGCGCTCCATGGCAGCCTGTATGGTGGGCAGGTATTTCTCATGGATTACCTCATCGCCCTGGATATAAACGGCCCAGTCTGCATCAGCAGGCACTGCTGCAAAGGCTTTGTTGGTTTCCTCAGCAAGCACACTGCCCCCGGTACGCAGGCTGTCGTCCCATACAGTTTCAATAATCCTGATTTTGTCTTGGTCTATCTGCCGGATCAGCTCGAGTGTGTTGTCATCAGAATTGCCTACTGCCACCACCACCTCGCTGCACAGCGGCAGAATAGAGCGTATGGCCTCCGTTACAGGATAGTCATATTTAATGGCATTTCTGATGAATGTAAACCCTACAACTTTCATGTTTGGTGCTAATGGAAAAAGAATTCGCTCAATATACCATAAAGGTAAAAATGATAGGTTTTAAGCCAATACTTTTTAGCTAAACCAGTAGATCCTCATTTTAGCGGCAAAGGCATATTTATTACACGCCTGCTGTATGCTTTGATTTAAACCGGAATAGAACAAACGTTTTAAATAGCTTATAACCTATAAACCAACCCTTCTTATGCTATGAAAAAGATCTTCTCCCTAATGGCAGAACTTTTGGTGATTGTTCTGCTTGCACTACTTACCCTGCCTGCAGGTCTGTTTGCACAGCAACAGCCCAAAACACCAAAAATTGGCTTTTGCCTTGATGATTATAATGCTGAACGATGGCACCAGGACAGAGACTTTTTTGTGAATAAAGTAAAGGAGCTGGGTGGCGAGGTAGTGGTAGCAGTAGCATACAGCGAAACTGCGGTTCAGATAAAGCAGATCAGGAAGATGGTTGACGAGGGTGTTCAGGTAATTGTAATAGTGGCTACAGATGGCAGTGCACTGGGGCCTGTGATTGCCGATGCAAAGAAAAAAGGTGTTAAGATAATTGCCTACGACCGCATGATCATGAATGCTGACATAGATTACTATGTGTCTTACGACAGTGAAAAAGTAGGTGAAATAATGGCCAGCTATATGGTAAAGCAAAAGCCTGCCGGTGCCTATGCCATCTTAAGCGGACCAGATTCTGATGCCAATGCCCGTATGTGCAGAACAGGTCAGCTGCGAATACTGCAGCCCTATATCGATAAAGGAGAGATTCAGTTGGTGTACGATGATAAAGTGGGGGAGTGGACAGAAATAGATGCCATGCTGAAGCTAAATGGGTTTTTAGAAGAATACACTGGTAAGCTTGATGTTGTATTGGCAGCAAACGATGGCCTGGCTTCTGGTGTAATTATGGCACTGAACGACAACGGACGTGCCGGTACAGCAATGGTGAGCGGCCAGGATGCAGAACTAACTGCCTGCAAGCTTATTTATAAAGGAGAGCAGTCTATGACCATCTATAAGCCAGTGCACATGTTAGCAACTGAAGCGGCCACACTGGCGGTGCAGCTGGCAAAGGGGCAGCGGGTAAACAAGAAAATGCGTAATCTGTCAAATGGCAGCAAAAAGGTAGCTTCCCTGCTGTTTGCTCCCATTGCGGTAGATAAACAGAATATGGCCTCAACAGTGCTGAAAGATCATAAGCTAGCGGAGAAGGACCTGATGAACTGATGCAGATAATCAGGAAGTATAAAAGAAAAAGGATGGCAGTGGCGCCATCCTTTTTCTTTTATACTCTACCTACCACTACTGTGGTAAATGTTTCCGGGTCTAAGTAATCAATTGCCAGCCTTCTGATATCTTCTACAGAAGTATCGTAGATCTGGCGCACATGATCGTTGAAAAACTCCAGGTCTATTCCGTTGAAATATACAGTTTTGTATTTATCTGCCAGTGCAAAAGGAGTATTGAGACTTCCCAGGAAGGTGCCAACCATGTAATTTTTTATGGTTTCAAGCTCTTCCGGGTCAATGGTTTCTGTTTGCAGTAGCTGTATCTGACGTTTAATTTCATCCAGTGTGTCTTCTGTATGTTCCCCTATAACATCGGTGCCTATCAGAAAGTAGCCTGAATTTTTTAGGGGAATCAGGTTTGAGTAGATACCGTAGGTATAGCCCCGTTCTTCTCTTATTTCCTTCATCAGGCGGCTGCCGAAGTAACCTCCCAAAGCAGTGTTCAGAACGGTGAACTTATGGAAATCGGGATGGGTAACATTGAACAGCACCTTTCCCTGCCTGATAGTAGATTGCAGGCTGCCTTCTTTCTCAATATTGATGCGGTTAGCTTCCTCTGTTCCTTTTACGGATGAGGCAGAGCCTTTCAGGTCCCTAAAGGGCAGATCACCAAAATGTTGCTCCAGCAGCTCCAGCACCTGCTGGTCTACCTGGCCGGCCAGCATAATCTCGAAACCGTTGCGAATGTTATCTTCATAGAACTGTACCACATGCTGCAGCGCTATGCGATCCAGGTCTTCCTGGTAGAGGTGGCGACCGTAGGTGTGCTCTCCATACAGGGCTTCCCTGAATCTTTTTGCTGCAACAACTGCATTCTTTGTTTCATCTACCTTTATCTGCTGCTTTTTAATATCCTTCAGAATATTAAACTCATGCTCCGGAAAGGTAGGCTGAGTCAGGATGGTTCTGAAGAGCGGAAGCAGGCTGGGCAGGTGCTTGCTAAGACTGTAAAGGGTAAGGGTACAGTAATCGAGGCCGGGGTGGTGCTCTACATAGGCGCCGTGGGCATCCAGTATGTTGGCAATTTCCTTAGAGCTGTAAGGGCCGGCACCTTCGGTAAGCATTTTGGTAGCAAAAAACGACTGACCCAGTACCTGTTCACTTACGGCACCATTTTTTACAATAAACTCCAGGCGCAGCACAGGCTGCTTGCCGGCATCTATAACGTGTACAGGCATACCACCTTTAAGCCTGAAGTGTTCTACTACGGGCAGGTGAATGCTTTCTATTTTTTTATAGGGGGGTGGACTTTTACGATCAAGCATACTTACAACTACTGCTGACCAGGGGTATTGTTTGTATTTGCTTTCACGAAATTAACACCAAGTGTAAAGCGAAGTGTTTCGGCCAATGGGTGCTGCTGTTGCTGTGGAATCAGGTAAGCAAAGTCGAAATTCATTACCTGGTAGCGCAGGCCTACACCCAGGGTGAAGAACTTGCGGGCACCTTTCAGGTCATGCTCCCAAAAATAACCGGCACGGGCAGCAAACAGATCATTATACCAGTACTCCAGGCCAGATGAAATGGTAATCTCTTTCAGTTCTTCCGAAAAACCATCAGGTGCATCGGCAACAGAGGTGAAAATACCGTTTACCAGCGGGCGGTTAGGATCTCTTCCATCTATAACAATTGGGTTGCCATCAGGGCCATAAACATACCCGTTCTCATCTGTTTCGTAAATAGGAGGGGTAGGCACCAGCAGCTTGTTGAAATCTACTGCTATAGTAATTTTATTGAAAGGATCGAGGTTGGCAGTATAAGCAGTACCTATACGCAGGTTGGTCGGTATAAAGCTTTCGGTGCTTTCGTCGAGGTAAGAGATTTTATTACCAATGTTAGAGATAACAGCTGCCAGCGCCAGGTTGCCATCACGGGCACCAAGCACAAGGTCGGAGTTATAGTACAGACCAACATCTGCGGCAACACTGTTACCAGGGGTTGCAGACTGGCCGTTTACGGTTACATCACCTGCCAGGTTAGAATAGATATAGCGGCCGGTTACTCCTAAGCCTAATTTTTCAGATAGTTTTCTGGAATAGCTTGCATCAAAAGCGAGCTCCTGGGGTCTGAAATTTGGTGCGGTTGGTGTTGTGCCATCTTCTGTTAAGAATATTTCTCCCAGATCGAAATACCTTAGAGAGAAGGCAATGGCCTGAACATCATCCAGTTTATAAAAACCTGAAAGATACAGCAGGTTCATATCATCTACGATCTTGCCTAACCAGGGGGTGTAGGAGAAGGATGCGCCAAAGTCTTTTTCTGCAAAAACCAGTTTGCCTACATTCCAGTGTGCTGAGTTGGCATCGGGAGAAATTGCTGCTCCAACATCGCCCATGGCTCCGCTGCGGGCGTCAGGGGCGATCATTAAAAAGGGTACAGCCGTGATAATAGGGCGGGCTGACGTATCCTGACCTATGAATGCCTGTCCCTGGCCAAAAGCAGTAGAAACAGTAACAGATAAGAAGAATAGTATAAGGACTTTACGCATGATGCAATTAATGAAACAAATCCGGCTTAAAGATAAAGAAATATTTTTTATTTCAGGATTACTAGTTTTTCAGCTCTTTCTGCTACACTTCCATCTGAGAGGGAACGCAACACAACCTTAAATACGTATATGCCCGGGTTTAAATTTTTGTTGTCAATGCCGGGAGCCGGGAGGTGCAGTGTGCCGGTAGCGCTCATGGTGGTTTGTTTAAAGCGCTGGTATACACGGCCATCCATGCCGTATACCAGCAGTTGTACCTCAAGATCGTCTCCTGATCTGGTGTGGGTAATAGCAAAATTTGTTTGCTCCCGCAGCGGATTAGGGTAGTTACGCGCACTGGTGATGCTGATGCCATCGCTGCCGGGCACTACAAATTCAATTGTTTGTTCGCTTCCGTTTCCATGCGTATCCCAGGCCTGCAGATTAAGCCTGTGCTTGCCGGCCGGTAAATTGTAGAGCGGAAAACGCAGCCAGCCTTCTTTGTAGTTGCCTTTTGCGCTGATGTAGTAATCATTTAGGATGAATGTACTAGTGTCATTAAGCACGGCCTCTATATTTTGTCCTGGTACGGAATAAGAAATGTTAATGCCGTTTTCGTCCCCAAGCTTTGCCAGCAGCATGGCCTGGCTCGCAACAGGATTACCGGAAACAAATGTTGTATCGTTGAGGTACAGCTGTACCTGCGGTGGGGTGCGATCATTTGTTTTGCCTGCTGCACTCCCCCCAATCTTAATTTGTTCGTTGGCGCCGGCAGCATCGCGTTTGCCATCTGCATGGGTAGCGTACAGTTCTATTCTGCCAAAGCCTGTTTCGTAGCGTATGTTTTTGGGTACTGCCATTTCAAAAAAGAAATGGCCATTCTTTACGCCTGCTTCACCCCGGTAGAGTACATTCTGGCGCTGGCTATACGTCATGGCCGGATCGCTTTGCCCTAAAGTGCTTAGCTGGTCGCTTTTATCGTATACAGTGGCCAGCAAGCTGCCGTTAAAGCTGGCATCTGCCTCCTGTTCCTGGTTTGCTACTATGCCTTCGATGCGCACAATCTCATATGCCTTCAGCGTATCCAGAACTTCTGTGGCGGCAGCGCGTGTAACAGCAGTTATTTCAATGGGCTGCTTTGGGTAAGCCAGCTGCAGGGAAGGGTCGCCCAGCAACACAAAATTGCGGTTATACACTCCCGTTCCAGGTACTCCTTCATTTTTGGTGAGGCGGCTTATGTCGCCCAAGCGAAGGGTTTCTCCGGTAGTAGCAGGGAAAGCGTATTTATAAAAAGCGCTGTTTATTTTATAATTAGAGAAGGTAAAAACAGGGCGGGCTGTTGTAAGCAGGCCAATGGCGCCCCCTACAGGGTTCAGGATCAGGCTCTCTGCACCAGAGCGTAGTTGCCCATCGTGCAGGCCAAACTCGCAGGTAGCGGTTACAAACAGTGGCAGCTTGTTGCGGTTCTGCAGGTTTTCTGCTGCAGTTTTAGAAAATATGTTTTCAAAGGTCCAGAAGCGGTGGCTGCCATGGCCGGTAAAATTTACAATCAGCGCGCCCTGGTCAATGGCATCTTTTAAGGCCTTTTGAGCTCCCGGAGAGGTCTGGCTGTTGGCGGTAATAATCTTCGGGTAAGCATCTACATAAATCTTGCGGGGAGAGTACAGCGTGTTGCTGGCTGTTGCCAGCCGGGCTAACTGCTCTGCATCCTGCTGGTGCACATTGCCGTCCTCATCATCGGCCACAAACAGAATGCGCTGCCGCCAGTTGCCAAAGGTGGCTGCATCGCTGCTGTAGCGTATCAGCTTATCTACTACCTGTCGGGCTTCCGTGGCTGTTGCCACCGGTAAGCGGCCTATGCCAATGTCGAGCGACTGGTTGCCACTTTCATCTTCAGTCCAGTTTCCTTCGTGCTCTTCCAGAAAGCCATAGAAATCGTCGGAGGCGTAGCTGTTGATAGGGTGTACAGAGTTGTAGGACTCATAAAGCGGCACCAGGTTAAATTGCTGCTCGGTGCGTTGCTTATAATCGTAATAACCTCTGCCAAAAAGCAGGAGGTAACGAAGCCTGCCATCACCCTGCTGGTGGAGGTAGCGCACATAATCACGTATGGCGGCAACATCCTGCCTGCCGGAAGAAAACTCGTTATATACCTGCCGTGTAGTTACCACTTTTACTGTCAAACCATCGTTGCTGCGGCGAAAATCGGCCAGTCGCTCGGCCTCAGCCAAAAGGCTGGGGTGGGTAACAATGAGCAGTTCGGGCTGCAGATCTGCCTGCAGGTTCTGGTTCGCTACTACCCCAAAAGAAACGGGTTCAGGTGTATCTGCAGGTTTAAAAGCAATATAACGCTTAAGCTCGCTGCTGGCTGCCCCAAAAAGGAGCTGGTTGTTTTGCAGGCTCACCTCGCGGGTCATGGGTTGCTGCGCATTGGTAATATCCCAAACCTGAAGGCCGGCTGGTGCACCGGCCAGCTGGTAGGTAACTGCCGTGTGGTTAAGGCTTTGGGGAGCTAAAAAAGACAGCTGATTACCCCGGTAACGCAGGCGAACCGGCGCTTGTAGCAGGTAGTAATCAAGATAAGCCTTATTGCCTGAATTGCCGCCGCTTAAGGAAATCTGTAGCTGCAGGGGCGCACCGCCAGTAAAGGGGGCTGTAGAAACCTGGCTTTCCTTTTCAGCGATCCAGCCTTTTTCAGCATACTGATAATCTATGGTATGGCGGATGGAGACTTCCTGCTGTGGCTGGCCATTGAGGGATACGGAAAAAGAAACAGCGTTTTTGTTGGTGTTGATAAAGGCAGTGCGAAGCCGCACCTGACCATCTGTTAAATCCTGCAGGGCTGTAGTATACTGGCGGGAGCCTGTTAAGCCAAAGGCATCGCCAAACCATCGGCGCCCCGAGGAGATGATGTTTACCTCATCCTTTTCATAAACCTCTGCTGCTTCGTAGCTGGTAATGGCCGGGTGATTCAAACCTTCGTTAGGGGCTTGTGCCTGGCGCAAGCCTGGTTGTAGGCCCAAGCCAATGAAATAATAGGCAGTATCGCTGTAAATATTTTTCTGATGGGTGTACCAGCCGCTTTCCTGATCAAAAGCTAGTGCATCTGGGCCCTGGGCATAAAAAAGTAAATAATCGGCGGCATCGAGGCGGCCATCCTCGCCACCCACTATCTGTATAGCCAGCTGGGGCAGGTCAATGGGGCGTGCTGTAGCATTTGGTTCTGGCACCATGCCGCCACCATAGCCCCTTACCTGAAGGTTGCCCGGATCGGCACCGGCAGCCAGTATGCTGTTACTGTTTAAGAAAGAAGACGGAATTTTATAGACACCGCTTTGGGTTACGCCCACTTTTACCCAGTGGCCTTCGGCAAGGGCACTATTTTGCTGTGCAGCACTATCTGGCGACAGGCACAAAAGGAAAGGTAAAGCGAATAAAAGAAATCGCCAGGGCATAAAGGGCATAGGCTGCTTTGCAGTGCTCATCGTTAACGGCCTTTTGGCCGCACTGGTTCCCGCACGGAAGGAGCCATCTTTAAAAACGTGTGCTAAGCTACGAGTATTGTATAGAATAAGCCTCCATAAGCAGGCTGGCAGCAATTTTTTCCATGCTTCTTCAATGTTTGGTAGCTTCTTTACTGCTTCCTGCTTCCAATTTTGGGGAAGGTTTTGGCTGATTCAAACATGTTGCACCTCTTTTAGCCCAGGCTTAACATTACTGCTTTGCCTTACAAGTTCATAACTTGTTTCGAGGACATCATATCGAATTCAGCGGGATATTTCGGGCTCTTTGTGGAACACGGAAAGCGCTACGTACAACAGGATTATAAGCGGTATAGCTACAAAACTGAAGAAAATAATTAACAGTAGCGAAAGGACGAGAAAAATATATTTAACCCGGTTGTGTGCCCAGCTAAAGTCTTTGAATTTTAGAGCAAAGAGCGGTAACTCTGCTACCAGCAAAAAAGACATGATAAAGGCTACTGCCAGCAGAAATGCAGGGTGTCTCATAAACTCCCAGCCAGGCTGCCTGTCCAGGATGAGCGGAAAAGAGCTGATCAGCAGGGCATTGGCAGGTGTAGGCACCCCAATAAAACTGGTGGTTTGGCGGGTATCTACATTAAACTTAGCCAGCCGTATGGCAGAAAATATAGCTACAATAAATGCCAGGTAAGGCACCCAACCAGGTACGGCGGTTTCCCGCAGCATGGCAAACAAGATCATGGCGGGCAGCAGGCCAAAGGTTACCATATCGGCAAGGGAGTCCAGTTCTCCGCCAATAGGAGAGCTAACCTTAAGGCTGCGGGCGGCAAAGCCATCGAAGAAATCAAATATGGCGGCCAGCCAGATCAGGTAAGGGCCCCAGATCATATTGCCCTCCAGCACTTCTACAATACCCAGGCATCCGCACACCAAATTGCTGCACGTAAGGGCGTTCGGAATATAGTGGCGTATGCTCACGCGATTAGGTTGCTAAAGAATGGGTTGAATAATTTTTCCTGTTTGATGGTGGTGGCGGGGCCATGGCCACAGTAAATTTTGGTATCGTCGGGCAGGGTAAAGAGTTTTTCCTTGATGCTCTTCATGAGTGTCTCGTGGTTACCGCCGGGCAGGTCGGTGCGGCCAATGCTGCCGGCAAAGAGGCAGTCGCCATTAATGCAAAACTTTTGCTCCTGCTGCCAGAAGGCAACATGGCCCGGGGCATGGCCTGGTACAAAAAGTATTTTAAGCTCATGTTTGCCAAGCATCAGGGTTTGTCCTTCCTCCAGCCAGGCATCGGCCTCGGTGGGCTGGTAGCGCGAAAATCCGTACATAGGTGCATAGGTAGGTACGGCGCGCAGCACCTGGTCTTCAGTCTGGTGTATCTGCAGGGGCAGGTTCCATCTGGTTTTTACAAACCAGTTGCCCAGCACATGGTCAATGTGGCAGTGGGTGTTGAGCAGCAGGGCAGGCTCAAGCTTTTTCTGCGTTATAAACGACTCCAGTTGTTCCTGTTCTTCAGGCTCGTAGCAGCCTGGATCTATGATGGCAGCCTGCAGGCTTTCTTCATCATACAGTACAAAAGTATTCTCTGAAAAAGGATTGAAGGTAAAGCTCTCTACTTTTATCATACGCCTGTTTTTTGCGAAAATGTACTTAATTTTGACAATTTACCAAGGCAATTTGTTTTCTTTCGCCCATGAAGGTTGATGCACTGATCATAGGCCAGGGGCTGGCTGGCACCCTCTTGTCTTACAATTTGCTTAAGCAGGGGTTTTCTGTAATGGTACTGGACCAGCCACAGCTTACGGCCTCCAGCAGGGTGGCAGCTGGTATCTATAACCCCATTACAGGCCGTCAGATGGTTAAAACCTGGTGGGCCGACCGGCTGTTTCCGCTAATTCCAGAGGCATATGGCGAGCTGGAGCAGCTGTGCGGTAGCAAATTTTTGCACCAGATGCCGGTGTATCGTCCTTTTTTTTCTATTGCAGAACAAAACGACTGGTCTGGCCGATGGAGCGATGCTGCCTATGCACCCTACATTGAGCAGGTATGCATAGCCCCTGCCTACACCTCCTGGATCAAAAACCCTTACGGCGGGCTGCTGCTGAAGCAGACCGGCTGGGTTGACATTCCGCTGTTACTGCAGGGGTGGAAGGAGTACCTGCTGGCACATAATAGTTTCCGTAGTGAAATTTTTCAGGAAGGCACACTAGAGGCAGGGGGTGAAGGCGTTAAGTACCAGGATGTTGAAGCACGCTGGATCATTTACTGTAATGGAACGGCACAGTTGCAGAGCCGGTACTGGCAGTGGCTGCCACTGCGCCCTGTAAAGGGAGATGTGCTGCTGCTGGAGGCAAATGCAACCTTGCCGGTAATTCCAAACAGAGGTGTATTTATGGTGCCAGTAGGAGATGGCTTGTTCAGGGCCGGATCTACTTATTACCATCAGGATTTACATTTGATCCCTGAGCCAAAAGGGCGGCAGGAGATAGAAGAAAAGCTGGCTGATCTGATCAGCATACCCTGGCAGGTGCTGGAGCAGCAGGTAGGCATACGGCCCGCTACCAAAGACCGCCGGCCTGTGCTGGGACCTCATCCGGAGCATAAATCTGTCTATGTTTTTAATGGTTTGGGTACCAAGGGCGTTAGCCTGGCACCCTACTGCGCAAAAATGTTAACACAACACCTGAAAAACGGCTCAGATCTGGCAACAGAAATATGTATTGAGCGGTTTTATTCGTTATATTAGAACACTTGCCCATTAATAAGGCCTATGTCTGTTTTTACACGTTACATGCTGGCACTGTGCTGCCTTTTTTTACCCTTTACCCTGTCGGCACAGCTTACCCAATCTACTTTTGGTAAGAACCGCCTGCAATACAAAGAATTTAACTGGCGCTACTACAGCACTACTAATTTCGATATTTACTTTTACGATGACGGACAGGAGCTTGCCAAGCTTACAGCCCGTTACATAGAAGATGAATACGACCGCATAACCGATGTGCTGGGTTATGCACCCTACTCCAAAACAAAAGTCTTTCTTTATAACTCCCTGGCTGATTTGCAGCAAAGCAATGTGGGTGCCAATGAAACGCCATTTACGGTAGGCGGGCAAACAAACTTTGTAAAGTCACAAGTAGAGATTGCTTTTCCGGGTACACTGCAGGAGTTTAAAGAGGAGCTGGTGCTGAGGGTATCGCACATGCTGCTGATGGATATGATGTTTGGCGGAAGCCTCTCTGATATTTTTCAGAATACCTACCTCATGACTCTGCCGGAGTGGTTCCTGGAAGGAGCCGCCCGCTACGTTGCCCATGGATGGGGTATGCAGATGGATGATTACATTCGTGATGAGTTCAAAGACGGTAAGGCACCAAAGCTTAATAAACTGAAAGGACTACAGGCGGCACTGGTTGGGCAGTCGGTCTGGAATTACATCGCTGAAGAATACGGGCGCTCCAACATCTCTAATATTCTAAACTACACCCGTATTATCAGAAATGAAGAAATGGCAATTTCCAACACCTTGGGAATGCCCTTCAGGCAATTTATGGGTGGCTGGCAGAAATTTTATGTAGAAAATGCCAAAGAGGTGCTTGCCGACTATACCGTACCTTCAGAAGATAACCTGGTATCCAACAGGCGCTCTGGCCTGCAGTTGCATAACAGTGTAGCGTTAAGTCCGGGCGGCCGCTACCTGGCATTCACCGAAAATTATAAAGGCAGCTACTCAATCAGGGTAAAAGATACGCGCACAGGCAAAACCAAAACTGTGCTGAAAACAGGTTACAGAATTTTAGACCAGCAAACCGACGATACCATTCCGCTGGTTGACTGGCAGGATAGCACCAGCCTTGGCGTAATGACTGTGCGTAAAGGCCTGTATACCCTGTACCTGGTAAATGTGCTTAACCGCAAAGCCGAACGCAAAACCATCGGGAAAATCAGCCAGGTAAACAATTTTTCTTTTTCTCCCAATGGTAAGGTAATAGCCATGAGTGCCGAAAAGCAGGGTAGAAATGATATTTACCTCTATAGCATTAAGCGCAATAGCCTAACAGCCATCACCAATGACTGGTATGATGATATCACTCCTTCTTTTGTGCCGGGCACCAATAACATCATCTTCAGCTCAAACCGTGCAACCGATACACTCAATGTTAATAAGAGCGTTGAGCTGAAAGAAATATCAGGCAATTATAACCTGTTTATTTATAATGTAGACACCACCCGTGATGTGCTGGTTAGGATAACAAATACACTGGGTAAAAGCCAGCAGCCCAAGGCTGATGGGGAGGGCAATGTATACTTTCTTAGCGAGCAGAGAGGTATAAATAACCTGTTTCGCTACAATATCTATGACAGCCTCTATTACCAGATTACTTCGTATTACACTGGTATTGATGAGTATGCACTAGACATAGCGACAAACTCACTGGCTTTTATAAGCCTGAATGATGGCAATGAGCGACTTTATTATCTGCCAAATATCGATCTGACGATCAATAAATTTACAAAACCTACCAAGCGGCAGGGAATCCTGCAGGCACGCCAGTTTTACCAGAATAGGCTTAAAGAGGCTACTGGAACACAAAAAGGGCAGAGCATGCAGCGCAGGAGAACAAGCCCTGCAGATACAGCGCAAAGCTTGCCTGCTACTGCAGTAACACCACCTGATACGGTGCAGGCAGAAACTGAACCTGAGCCAGAAGTGGTTGCGGAGGGAGCCGAAGAGCCCGGCCTGATCAATACTGATAACTATGTTTTTGATGCCACTACAACCAGCACTCAGGGGCCTGCAAAGGAGCAGGAGCCAAGCAGGCAGCAGGTACAGGAGCGGCGTTCTGCTTCCTTCCTGAGCGCCTACCGCCAGACCAGGAAAAAAGATCCCATGCAGGGGCCTTTCCGGATGGAGCCAAGGTTTATGGTAAATAATGTAGTAACCTCAATTGCTTTTGATCCTATCCGTGCCAGTATTGGTGCCGGTAGCTTAGGGTTTGTAATTGAGGGAGAGCTTAACGACATGCTGGAGAACCATAAGATCTATGGCGGTGTGCTGGCAATGTCGGATTTGCGCAGTGGCGATCTGTTCCTGGAGTATCAGTACCTTAAACACCTGATTGATGTTAAGGTGCGCTTTGACCGTCGGGTAATTATTGCTCCTATGGCTGATGTGGAAAGAGATAAGTTTGCTTTAAATAAAGCTGCTTTCAGCTTTGCATATCCTTTCTCTATCAGTACCAGGGTGGAGGGCGGACCAACAGTAGCCAGCTCCAGTTTTATACCTATTTATGATCCAAACAGGGCCAATACCAACAATCTTTTAGCAAACGAAAACACCTTTTATGCCGGTGGTCATGCCCAGTTGGTGTTTGACAATACGGTGATTAAAGGCTTTAATATATTTCAGGGAACTAGAGGCCGCCTGCAGTATGAGCACATGCTCGGTATTGATGATCAGGAAATGGGATTTGGAAAAATCACTGGTGAGATCAGGCACTACCAGCCTATTAGCAGGGAAATTACCCTGGCCGGCCGCCTGTTCTATGGAAGGTTTACCGGAGAAAACAAACCGCTCTTTATCCTGGGTGGTATGGACAACTGGTTGTTCAACAGAACTAATTACAGGGCTAAAGACCCGCTGCTTCCACCAGCCAGCGATAACCACCAGGACAGAAGAAACCTGCTGTTCCATGACTATGTAACCCCGTTGCGCGGTTTTAGCTATAATGCCCAGCATGGTACCAACGCCCTGGCCCTAAACCTGGAACTACGTGTGCCATTGATTCAATACTTCTACAGAGGGCCTATCTCTTCTAATTTCTTCAGAAATCTGCAGCTGACCAGCTTCTTTGATATTGGCTCCTCATGGTCTGGTAAGCCGCCTTTTTACCAGGCCAACAGTGTAAATACTGAGCCTATCCCTGATGAAGGCAGCGGTTTTGATATTGTTGTTGTTAACTACAAGAACCCCTGGCTGAGTGGCTATGGCTTTGGTATGAGAACAGTGCTGCTGGGCTACTACGCCAAGTTTGATATTGCCAAACCAATTGTGGATTATGAGGTTGGAAGCACCAGGTTCTACTTTACCCTGGGATATGACTTTTAAATAAAACATCGTACTATGATGCCTAAAAAGCCTCCGCTACTTAGCTGGAGGCTTTTTTATACTCTTATAAATTCTTCTTCGTCACTATTTGAACCCGGAAATATTACTGCTCATACTTTCATGGGAACAAAATTAAAATTAATATTAGTTTTGCTGCATGCGGTAAAAGCTAATTCTAAATCAGTAGTATGCTAAAATCAATGACCGGCTATGGCAAAGCACAAGCCGAGAAAAATAATGTATTAATTACGGTAGAGGTTAAGACATTAAATTCAAAGTACTTAGAGTTAAATCTGCGTTTGCCCAAAGCCTATACTGACTATGAGATGGAGGTGCGCCACCAGCTTAACCATTTGTTGGTAAGGGGCAAGGCAAATGTAACTGTAGAGGTACAGTACCTGGGCATCGCCAGCACACATGTCAATTACAACAAAGAACTTTTTCTTCATTATTATCAAACGCTACAACAATTAGCCAGTGAGGTAGGTGCACCTGATAACGACATATTTCGCCTGGCACTACAGCAGCCAGAGGTGGTGAGCACGCCGGTAGTAGAGCTGGAAGAAGAGGAGTGGAAGCTGATGGAGGAAACCATCAGAATGGCTGTTAAGCAGTGCGACGCCTTCAGAATCAGAGAAGGGGAAGCCCTGCGTATGAAGCTACACGGCTATGCTGTGGAAATAGGACGCCTGCTGACTGAAATAGAGAAGCTTGATAGTGGTAGAATTGATAACATCAGGGAGCGGCTTGAAAAGCGGGTTGAGGAGCTGATGTCTCTGGATAAGATGGACAAGAACAGGCTGGAGCAGGAGATGTTCTTTTACATTGAAAAGCTTGAGATAAGTGAAGAAAAGGTAAGATTACGTACCCACCTTTCTTACTTTGAGCAAACGCTACTGGCACCGGATTCCAATGGTAAAAAGCTTGGCTTTCTGTCGCAGGAGATTGGCCGCGAGATTAATACCATCGGTTCCAAAGCCAATGATGCGGAAATTCAGCTGCGGGTGATTCAAATGAAAGAAGAGCTTGAAAAAATCAAAGAGCAAAGTTTAAATATTCTTTAGCTTATAAAAAGAGAGGCTGCTTTTCGGCAGCCTCTCTTTTTTCTTCAATGTGTGAGGATCAGTTATTGATCTTGATGGCTACAGGCAGCTGCATACGCATTTTTACCTTACGGCCCTGCTGCCATGCCGGTTCCCAGGCTGGTGCATCCTGCAGCAGCTTTATAATCTGCTCTTCCAGCCTTTTATCGAAGCCCCGCACGATCTTGATATCTGTGAGTGTACCATCAGTATCCACTACAAAAGATACCTGCACCTTGCCATCCTGATTTTGGCGAATGAGGTGCTCTGGTATTTTCAGGTTATTGTAGAGGTATGCGTAAAAAGCCTCATAGCCCTGTACAGGAACTGCCGCCTCGCTATAATCAGGCATGTCTGTTACAGTATCTTCGGGCCTGTCGGTGCCAAACAGCATGTTTGGATCCAGATCGCTGTTTCCCTCATCTCCTTCAGGTACTTCAATATCCGGAGGGGTTATATCAATCTCAATATCTGTGGTAATATCTTTTTTAGTAGTTGTAATTTCTGTAGAGATACTTTTTGGCTTTGGTTTTTCAGGAATCCGTACCGGCTTGAAATCAATAATGTCAGTGCCAGGATCTTTGGTCTCGCTGATAGGGCCATCTGTAAAATCTTCTTGAGGCGTTTTCCACTCGAAGGCAGTGATTATCAGCACCATACTTACCACAAGACCAGCTGAAAAATAGAGTGAGCTACCCTTCCGGTAAGATTTCTGTTGAGGTTTAGCAGGAGTTTTCATAGGCTTATAATATAAAAGTTGAAAGGAAATTCTGCTAACAGTTAATATTTAACGTTAAAATTTCGCTTTTATTATAAACCTTTCTCTAAAATTCCGTATAAGATAAATAGCAGTAAATCCTCTTCACACAAAAGAAAAAGCCTGGTTCGTTTTGAACCAGGCTTTTCTATTTCTGAAATAAAATTTTATAGCTACTAAAGCTTACTTCTGAAGCTTAAACTTCACCGGAAGGATCTTACGCTGTTTTACAGCACGTCCACGCTGCTTACCAGGTGTCCACTTTGTAAGTCTAATTACACGGATGGCTTCTTCGTCAAGACCGTATCCCAGTTCGCGTCCTTCTACAACTTCGGCAGATTCCACATTACCTTTTTCGTCGATTACAAAGCGTACATAAGCTGTACCTTCTATACCCAAACGAATGGCCTGACGTGGATACTCGATATTTTTGTAAAGGAATTCGTAGAATTCTTTCATGCCGCCGCGAGGCTGGGCTTCTTCTTCCACGATATCAAAGATCTCCTGAACTTTCTCTTCCTTTACCGGAGGAGCGGCAGGTATGGGTATATCAACAACTGTTTCGGTGTTGATATCAGACATATCCTGAATAGGGGGAGTCTCTTCGATTTCCTCTTCGTCGGGCACCTCAATAATTTCAGGTTGCTTAGGAATTTCCTGAGGTGGTGGTGGTGGTGGTTGCTCCGTGATCGGAATGTCGATGATTTCTTCGAATTCATCGCCTGCGTAATTGTCGATTACGCTAACTTCGTCGTAGCTTTTCCATTCGAAGGCTACGACAACCAGCAAAAGACTTACCACCAGGCCTATGTTGAAAAACAGGCTGGATTTGCGGGTTAGGTCGTACTTCGGATTCTTTTTAGGTTCCATAGACTGCAGTAAAATAAACAATTTGCAACGTCACATACTAATAACGTTAGAATTGACAAAAAGTGCAAGGCTTCAATATTTATATATGAGATAAAATATTCCATATCCGATAAAACAGCCCAAAGTGTTGGCAACGATGTCCATAAACTCCATGTAGCGGCCGGGTATCGGAATCTGAATTACCTCTATCAAAATACTATAACCTATACAAATGCTTAAAGATAGGGGAACAGCATACTTGCGCAGGTAAGCATAAGAATACTGTTTTGTGAATCCTACAATCATCAGCAGCACCAGGATGCCGAAGATCATAAAGTGAACAACTTTATCAAAGCTTAGCAGCTCTTCCCACAAATTAGCCTCGGGCATTGCACCGCCGGGCGTGAGGGTAAGGAGCAGAATGAGCAGCAGCCAGAGAAAAGTAAAGAGGTTATAGCGAAAAAACATTCAGCCTGAACGATAGATAATGCCTTATTGGCCTATCATTTCGGCATACTCGCTGGCCGACAGAAGATTGTTGAAATCATCTGTGTTCTCCAGGCGAATGCGAATCATCCAGCCTTTGCCGTAAGGATCGCTATTAACCAGTTCCGGTTCTGATTGTAAGGCTTCGTTAACTTCTTCAATTACACCGGTGGCAGGCATAAACAGGTCAGATACTGTTTTTACAGCTTCTACTGTTCCGAATACCTCGCCCTGGTCTACCGTTTCGCCCTGGGTCTCAATCTCTACATAAACGATGTCGCCCAGCTCCCGCTGAGCAAAATCAGTGATACCTACTGTAGCAATATCGCCATCCAGACTGATCCACTCGTGGTCTTTGGTGTAGCGAAACTCTTCAGGAAATTGCATATACTTTTAGTTTTAGACAGCCAAAAATACACCTCTTTCTGAATAAGCAAAAGCTTAGGGAATAATATTATACCGCAGCTGAACTCCGAAAGCAGTGGTGCTTGATGGGAACGAAGTGAGGACCCTTGGCTCATTGATGTTGCGTCTGAAGTACATCTGCAGGCTTAACTGCTGGTTAATAACATAGTTAACGGTTGGGTTCAGCTGAAAGTTAAGACCGCCGTTGGTTACATCATCGGGTTGCTCCAGGCGTCGCTGTATGGTTTGGGTATCACGCACTGTGATGCCCATCCTAAAGGTTAGGTCATTCTTAAGCGTTACTTCCCTGCCCTGAATCCTGAAAGGTATCTTAAAGTTCTTGGTGGTGTAGCCAATATCAAAGCGTACATCCTGGCTCTTGAGCTCAGTTACCTGGGTATTGGAGAGGTCGAGGCCAAGGTTGCGCTCCAGGTTATAGCTCATCTGCAGGGTCATGCGCTTTTTGGTGCGCAGGTTAACACCGATCAGTGGTGCAAATTTTTCAGATATCAGCACCTGGTTGGCAATGTACATAGGCATTGGCGCACCGTTCAAGGTATCGAGCAGCTGGTTGTCTGCAGAGGTATAGCCTTCAATAGAGCGGTTCAGGGCCAGGTTATCTGCAAATTGTGCATTTTCGCCATAGGCAAGGGAGCTGCTATAGCTGTTTACCGAATAGCGCGATACATAGCTGTGTGTGATGGCAATAGAAGAGAATCTGCTCTGCAGCCACTTTACTTTGTTAAGACCCGCATACTCCAGACGCCAGTTAGGCAGTGGTATGGTAGGGAAGGGAGATAGCTTTACATCATTGGGATCTTTGCCACTGTATGCCGCCAGAAAGGCAGGAATCAGCACATCCTGCGAATTAAGCCTGTAGGCAGAGTCAAGTTCGTTCGTTGACTGAACTCTGTTAAAGATCTGCGAGCGATAGTCTTTGAAGTTTTCAAATGCCCTGGAGCCCGAGTCACCAATTTTATCATTAAATGCTGTTGATACAGAGAGGAATGAAATGCTGTAGCTGCCTCGCTGGGCAGGGGTAAGCCCCATGTACGCGCCTTCAAAAGCATCATCCGGATCATCAACATAGCGGAAAATTTCCTGATAGTTGGCGTTTTTCTCTTTGCGCACATCTATTTGTATACGCATATCCGGCAGGGGCTGTACATCGGCCCTCAGATCGTAATTGATGGTGTTGGTTTGTGTAAACGGGGTAGTAAGCTGATTTGATGTTACCAGCCATCCGTTTTCTGCTGCCCTATAGCGTATGTCAGGATCCTGGCTGCCCAGCAGGAAATCGATACCCGGTGCTACAAAGCCTGAATCGAGGCCAAACAGGAATGAGTGCGGCCGGAAACCTGGCAGCATGGTGCCCTCTGTCTGGGTGGCGTTGAAGGTAATGCCACGTACCGACATCAGGCCTCTTATCAGGCCTTTGGCGAACTTACCGCCTTCTCCTGGTGCAGCCTTGGCTGTTGAATCTGCCTGTGGCTGTCCCGGCCTTGGTGCCTGTGGCCGCGGCTGCGGACGAGGCTTCTGCTGGCCGGCATCATTTATCTTTTTAAGATATGCCGAATTGTTGTACAGCCTTACCAGGTCAAGCTTGCCGGTTACACCGGTGGTGCGGATATTCTGGATCAGGTTGCCAAAACGCTCCTGCTGGTCTTGTTCATTCGGATTGTTACCAGGATCTGAAACAATTGAACCGGCTGTCCAGGTATAGTTTGCCTCATAACGGGCATCAGCGCTGATCCAGTTGGTGATCGGGAATTTATCAAACGGTAGCCTGTATGTAGCAGCAATTATCTGATCGAAGTTTTTCATACGACCAAAGGAGGCCAGGTTATCTATTACTTCCTGCTGCTTTTCTTCTGTGTTGATCTCACCATCTGGCTCATCGATAATAGCATTGGCGCGGGCATTATAATCTAGCACCAGTGCGTTGGTGAGGTTCCAGCGGAAGGAATACAGCCTGCTAAAGGTAAAGGCTTTCTCAAACTGCTGGTTGCTGTAGTTTGGCAACAGGTCGTCGCCGCGGTACAGGTTGCTGGAGAAGCGCCTGTCTAGATCCCAGCGTACAGAAACGTTAGAAGGCAGCGGCGTAATGTTGAAATCCCTGATCAGCTGCAGCCATGGTGAATTGAACAGCTTGCTGCCGGATAAAGGAGACCAGGGTTTGGTTTGAGGTGCATAGTTATAAGCTACGGCACCCTTATACGTTCTGAGCACATAGTCAGATATCTCCCAGCTGCTGCTCTTTATTTCACTGAATGCATAGGTAAAGGCCAGGTTGGAAAGGTCGAATGGGGTAGGGGTATCGTCGCCTTCGCGCCTGTTAAGCCGTATATTGGTAAAGTTAAGGCTGCGGCGGGTAGATCTGTTTTGGGCTATACTTTTATAAAAGGCACGCTCTTCTGAACTTTCAAAAGATTCCAGAGAGGCGTCAAGTGGTATGTCTTCGCTACCAGGATCGTAAAATGGTGTATTGATGCTGCGCTCAAACGAAACAAACATAGGTACTGTGAGGCGGGCACGCTCCGGCAGGAACTTATCAAGCGCTACATTGGCAGAAATATCATAAGAAAGGTTTTCGCCACGGGTACGTTCATTTACACGTTGTGCCAAATCGCCATAGCCCAACGAGCTGTAGCGGGTAGAGGCGGTTACATTGGCTACATCGGCCAGCTTGGCATTCATACGGGCATTGGTCGCCCAGCCTGCCTGGCGGTCAAAATCAGCTACACGCAGCTCGTTAGCCCATACGCATACCGATTTAGGACTCTTATCATTTGCATCTTCCGGATTGCGAACACCAATCATCATGGCCCGCAGGTCATTCATTTGCGGGTTACCCTTTACGTAAATGTTGTGCTTGCCTACAGTTCCCCTGAAGCGCCTGTCCTGGGGGATGTTAAGGCGGTTACGTTCTGCTTTCAGGGCATATAACTCCTTCAGCGCAATATCAATTTCGTTTTCGCTAGGCCATATGGCTGCGGGGGTAATAGCACCCTGTGGTGTGATACTTAACGGTATTTCTATTTCGTAGTAGTGTTGGGTATTATCGGCTCCCAGGCGTAAAAAGCCTGTTATCTCACCATCGCGTACGGTGGCACCCTCCGCCTCATGGGCATGGAAAAGCATTTTAATGTTACCGTAATTGATCAGGTCCAGTGTTATATTCTTATACACCGCCCGAGAATCGCGGTCCTGCAGGTTATCTACACAAAGCTGCAGCGATTGCTCGTTAAGGCGTACCTGCTGATTGTAGGCGGTATTGTCGCGGTCGCGGATAAAGCCTGGAGGTAACACGTAAGGAATGGTACTACCATCGGCGTAGCCATTATCTTCGTAGCCTATGGCAGAAATGGTGAAGTTAGAGATATCTTCCTCTACCACCTGACCCAGGCCTTCGTTGCGCAGGTCTTGCTGATAGCGGCGCCACTGGCTGCCCACCAGCTGCATTTTTGCAAATCTAAGTAAGACAGGATCGGTAAAACCGGTAAGATACGTACGTATATAGCGAATGGTACGGAAGCTCTGCGGATCGCCATAGGTATTGGTGAATTCCTGCAGTGGCACCCGGAACTGGTACCAGGTAACCTGATCTCCGTTTACGCTGTTGGTGGTAGAAACTTTATCAACGATATAGTTTTGGCCAACATTCATGCGGTTGGGGCGCAGGTCTATGGCGTACTCGTAGTACTGCTCCAGGTCGTTAATGGTATTGTCTTTGTTTAGGTCCTCGTTATCGGGAGTAGGTTTGCCCTGAGAAATAGTGCCCTGGGCAGCCTGTGCAATAGGGGTATTGCGCTCCTGGTTATTATAGTATTTGTAGCGTTCTATTACATTGGCATTGTTGCCCTCGTATTGATCATCTACAAAGCTGCGGAAGTTATCTGCTGATGGGTCGTTGCTGATGTTGTTCCATGTTCCGCCAAATCTGGATTGGAAGTAGTTTCGCTCATCCTCATCATTCAAACCATCCATTCCCACATCCTGGTAGGCTCGTGCTGCAGGGTCAAGGTCAAAAGCATTGTTCAGGTACTGGCGGTCTGTAACTTTACCCCATTCGGTGAGCCTGGCATTTTCAGTGCCTCCATCTGCCGGTAAGCCGTTTTCAAAGCCATGCTGGTTATCGTTTATATAATCTTCTGAAATGCTGCCCAGGTTAAACACCAGGCGGCCACCGCTGCCCTCATTGGCAATATTATAGTCCCTGAAGGCTTCATTACGGCCATTTTCACCCGTAATGAAAGGATCCATCATCCAGAATTCTATGTATTCGATGTTGGTTCTTTCAAAGTCCACATCGCCCGGAATGGCACGCGTAATACCGCCCCAGTTAGCGGCCGGATTTGGTAAAATACCACCCGGCTGAATGGCAGGATTGTAGTTGTAAGGTCCGCGTTCGGCAGGGTAATAAGCAAGGTCAAAAATTGATTCGTTCAGCTGCATGTTGCGCTGATCGCGCTGAAAGAGCTCCTGTGGAATAACCTGACGAACATAGTTATTCGTCATGTCGTTTTTGCTAAGCCCGGGGGCATACCTGTTTCTGTCGGTTTCGCGGTAAAAGATGTTATCTACAGAATACCAGGCCAGGCGGGCGCGGTTATAGCCAAACGACCGATCGTTAGAGGAACTGCTGCCACCTGTGTAGCGGCCATCCTGGGTAAGTGGCGTAGCGGCATGGTTCCAGTCCCAGATATTTCCGTCTATGCGGTAAGGGGTAACGGCTGTTTCAAAGTCTTCAATGTAGGAGGTGCCTTCGCCGTTTACTACGTTAGAGGTGCCTGGTACCATTTGGGCAAACTCTCCATTGAACGTAATGGTAGAGGTTTCTTTTGTCTGTAACAGCGGCAGCCAGTCGAGCATGCGGGTGAGGAAATAACTGTCTTTCCTGATGCTGGCATCAAAGCCCCACTTGGTGTTTTTGATAGGCTCCTGGCCAATGCCCACGCGGGTAATGATAGGCAGTTCGTTCAGGTAAAGCAGTGTTGCACCCAGGCTTATGTCTTCGCTGATCACATAATCGAAATGGGTACCCAGGAATCGACGCGTCTGGAAGTTTAGCAGCGATGCCCGTTCGTAGGAGATCCGTATCTGCTTGCCGGAGTTGGTAATACCCTCATTGAGAATGCGCACACGGCCAAAGTTGTAGTCAACCTGGTAATCAACTCCCTCGGTAAGAGGCGTGTTGCCAGCAAATACCCGTACTGAGCCGGGAGCTACATTGATGCCCTCCAGGGCAATATCCTGCATTGAAGAGGCAGCATACTTACCCTGTATAAAGTATTTATTCTGCTCGGCATCAAGCTCTGCGTTGTACTTGGTGGTTTCGTAGAGCTCGTCATACACATATTTATCCAGCACGTTAGTTTGGCCGGGAGCAATCTGTGAACGCAGGTAGTCGCCAAAAGGCTCCAGCACCGGGAATATGATCAGGCCGCGGTCCAGGTTGATGGTTACGCCTTCTACAAAGTCAAAATTACCATCGGGCTGGCGGTCGTTGTTCTGGTTGAGCAGGTCGAGGCCCAGGAGGCGAATAATAGGTGAGTTTCGCAGAGGCACGCCATTTCTGTCTTCGCCCTCCTGCAGGTTGGGCTGGTCCAGACCGGAGCGGTCGTCGCGGTACACCACATTAAGCTGAAAACCTTCGCGTGCCACCTGGTTTGCACCAAGGGAGTAAATGTTTTTCATCATCAGGTCCCACACCGGTACCTCGGTATCAATGTTATTGGAGCGAAGCATTTTCAGGAAAATAACTTCGTTGGCGCCCCTGTTCTGGTAGTTCTCGGTAAGCTCACCTACCTGATGCCGCTTGCCATTGAAGGTATATTCATATGCTACTGCCAGTGCTTCGTCTGTCTGCAGCTGGCGGTTTAAGCTAATGTAGCCCAGCTCTGAATTATAGCTGTATTCCGAAGCATTAAGCTTACGTGCACTCTTGATCAGCACATAATCTTTACCATTGGCAAAGCCAAACTGCTGCTGTAACACATCATCCACCCTATCGATATTGCGCAATTCGTTGTTTGCGCGTAGGTTGGCAAATAAGCTGTTGGCATTGTTATTATTGGGATTGCCCTTAAGGGGCGTTATGTACTGGTTGTTATCCCGGAATACATCATCTTCTTCACCCTCACCCAGGTCCATAAAGGCGGCAACGTTGCGCAGGCCTTCGGTCTGCTGGTTTCTGTTGATGATGTACACCTCCATACGGGTGATATTTACCCCTGAGGTAACCTGGGGCAGGTTGGCCAGCCACTGGCCCTGGTTTACGCCATAGTTGTCTCTGAAAAAATGGCCCAGGAAGAAGTGACGGTTCAGGTCATAATCAGAAGCCCTTACAGAAAAGGTGGTGGCCTGAGAGCCGCCTTCAATGGTAATTACATCGCTCTCGCCACGCTGGGTAGTGGCTACACCTGTTACAAACAGCCTGCCGAACTGCAGCTGGGTTTTTACACCAAAAAGGCTCTGGGCGCCGCTCATTAAGCTGTTGCGCACAGGCAGGCTTACGTTACCTATCTCAATTTTTTTTATGATCTCTTCCGGGAAACCAGTGTATTCTACCCTGAAGTTGTTCTCAAAATCAAAGCTGTTGTTGCTGTCAAAGTTCGCGGCTATTTCCAGCTTTTCACCGATTTTACCGATCACGTTCATGTTTATCTGCTGATCGAAGATAAACTGTGGCCTGCGCTGAGCCCTGATAGGAATGGCCGGGTTTTGCACCCGCTGAAACTCACCTCCGAAATCGAGGTTTACAAAGCCATTAGGAGTAATATTTACAAAGCTGCCACCAAAGATCCGATCCAGCGCCGGGCTGGTATAAATAGGAGGAATAAGGCTGCGGCTGCTTACGGGGCTTTCGCCGTCAAGCCCGGCAGACTGGGCTTTCCAGTAGTTGCGAATGGCCTGTTCACGCTGCAGGCGCATGTACTCTTCAAAAGAAAGGGTGGTAGGCGGCCGGTAGGGCATATCGCCTATTCTTTCATAAATGGTATAATTGAAACCGGTGTCTATTTCCATCTCCACCTGGGTAGGAGGGGCCGGAAAAAGCGGAGATGCGTTTCTTTTGTTAGTAAAAGGATCGGCGTAACGGTCCCTGGGCTGGCCGGTAGGAAACTTGCTGGGTTTGTAGGCACCGGTACTACGGGTAGTATCACGGCCTATGGTATCGGGAGGTGTTTGAACAGGCCTTTGCTGAAACAGGCGGGCCTTGCCAGCAAAAGCAGGAGCAGGCAGGGCTACTGCAATAGCACTACCTACTACCAAAAGTAGGAAAATTCGTAATAGCCAGGGCTGAATCAAATCCTTATGCGTTTTTCAGGGCTGATTTTATAAGTTCTTCCAGGGAAAGGCTGTTGCCGTGCTGCTTCAAAATACCATCCAAAGTTTTTTCGGCAGCAGCCCTGTTAATTCCCAAGGTTACTAAAGCCTGCAACGCTTCCTGACGAACAGTATTGTGTGAAACAGAAGCTAAAGATGCTGAAGGGTTTACAACTTCTCCTTTCATTACCTTATCGCGTAGTTCCAGAATAGCACGCTGGGCTGTTTTAGCGCCTATTCCTTTTACTCTTGAAAGCGTGCGGACATCTTCATGAACAATTGCATATTCCAGCTCTGCGGGAGTAAGGGAGGAGAGCATCATGAGGGCAGTGCCGGGGCCAATACCACTTACCGAAATAAGGTGCATGAACAAGCGCTTTTCTGATCCTTCCTGAAATCCGTAGAGGGTATGTGCATCTTCTTTTATATGAAGATAAGTGAGCAGTTTGCACTGCTCCTTATCCTTTATAGCTGCATATGTATTTAAAGAGATCTTAGCTTCATACCCAATACCATTCACATCCAGCAGTACATAAGTTGGGTCTTTATGTACCAGCCGTCCGTTAAGATAGGCGATCATACAAGCTTCATTTGCTTTTTCTCGTGGTGCTGTGCATCTACCACTGCAATGCCAACCATGTTAACAATATCGCGAATAGAGCTGCCCAGCTGCAGAATATGAACAGGTTTACGCATGCCCATCAGCACAGGGCCAATTGCCTCGGAGCCGCCAATTTCCATTAGTAACTTATAGGCAATGTTGCCTGAGGCCAGGTCAGGGAATACCAGCGTATTGGCACCTTTATCGGCCAGTGCGCTAAAGGGGTAATTCTCCTGCTGCAGGGTTGGGTTTAGCGCTGTGTTTGCCTGCATATCACCTTCTATGATCAAATCCGGATAGCGCTTTTTCGCCAGCATGGCTGCTTTGGCTGTTTTCTCGGGCACATCGCCTTTGCTGGAGCCAAAGTTAGAGTAGGAGAGTACGGCAATGCGTGGTTCTGTATCGAAAAAGCGTACACCGCGTGCTGTAAGGCCAATAATATCTACCAGTTCCTCTGCCGACGGATCGCGGTTAACGGTGGTATCGGCAAAGAAGTAAGACTGCCGCTTATTGGAAATAATATACATACCAGCCACCCGGCTAACACCATCTTCAATACCAATTACATGCAGTGCAGGCGTAATGGTTTTGGGATAGTCTTTGGTAAGCCCTGATATAAAGGCATCTGCCTCGCCATTCTCAAGCATCATGGCACCAAAATAATTGCGGTCCTGCATCAGCTTGCGTGCTTCGTGCAGGGTTACACCACGGCGCTGGCGCTTTTTAAAGAGCATTTGGGCGTAGGTTTCAAAACGTTCCTGCTGTTCTGGCGCTTTCGGATCCACAATTTCGCAGCCATCCAGCTCCAGCTGGTTCTCTACAATGAGTGCATGAATTTTCTCCCGGTTTCCAAGCAGAATCGGGATACCTATTTTTTCATCCTGTACTGTTTGGGCAGCTTTCAGGATCTTGTGGTTGTCTGCTTCTGCAAAAATTACCCTTCTTGGGTCTTTCTTTGCCTGCACCAGAATGCGTGACATCAGGCGCTGGTCTATGCCAATGCGCATTTGCAGATCAACATTGTACTGCTCCCAGTCATCTATTGACTTGCGGGCTACACCACTATCTATGGCAGCTTTTGCCACTGCTGGTGCCAGCGTGGTGATCAGGCGCGGATCAAGTGGCTTTGGAATCAGATATTCTCTTCCAAAAACCATTCTTTTATCGCCGTAGGCTTTATTTACTGCTTCGGGAACAGGCTCTTTTGCCAGGTGAGCCAGGGCACGCACCGCAGCCATTTTCATTTCTTCGTTTATGGCACTTGCGCTAACATCCAGGGCACCCCTGAAAATGAAAGGGAAGCCCAGTACGTTATTTACCTGGTTAGGATGGTCGGAGCGGCCAGTGGCCATGATGATATCCTCACGGGAAGCCATAGCAACCTCATAAGGGATTTCAGGATCGGGGTTTGCCAGTGCAAATACAATAGGATCCTTGGCCATTACCTGCAGGTCTTCTCCTTTCAGAATATTACCGGCAGACAGCCCCAGGAACATATCGGCATCAACAAGTGCTTCCTGCAGGGTATTGATGTCGGTTCTTTCCGAAACAAACTGTCTTTTTATATCATCCAGGTCGTTGCGGTTTGTGTGAATCACACCTTCGCGGTCGCACATCACAATATTTTCGCGGCGCGCACCCAGCTGGAGGTAAAGTTTGGTACAGGCAACTGCAGATGCTCCTGCTCCGGACACAACTATTTTCACCTCTTCAATCTTTTTGCCAACAATTTCAAGTGCATTTAAAAGTGCAGCAGAAGAAATGATGGCAGTGCCGTGCTGGTCGTCGTGCATTACCGGAATTTTCATACGTCGCTTCAGCTCCTGCTCAATACGAAAACACTCGGGTGCCTTGATGTCTTCCAAGTTTATGCCTCCGAAAGTAGGTTCCAGAGATGCAATAATATCAATAAGTTTATCCGGATCTTTTTCGTTGATCTCGATATCGAATACATCGATGCCGGCAAATTTTTTGAAAAGCACCCCTTTTCCTTCCATTACTGGTTTGGAGGCTTCGGGGCCTATGTCGCCTAGGCCTAGTACAGCTGTACCATTTGTAATAACCGCCACCAGGTTTCCTTTGGCAGTATATTTATAAACATCCTCCTGGTTTAGAGCAATTTCTTTACAGGGCTCTGCTACACCCGGCGAGTAGGCCAGGGCGAGGTCCAGCTGAGTGCTTAACATTTTTGTGGGCACTACTTCAATCTTACCCGGCTGCCCCTGAGTATGATAGGCAAGGGCATCTTGCTTCCTTATTTTGATAGCCATTTAGAAAGATACTAATTCCTGTGCAATTTAGCAGGTTTTTTGGAGCAAAGTAAGCGAAGTGCGGTAAAGTACTATTTCTTCTGCTGTAGAGTACTTTTGAAAGTCCACAGAATAGCCTCCAGTTCGCTTATGGCAGCACGCTTATCCTGACCGGGCGCATACACAAAGCCTTCCAGGTAGTAAAGTCTGTTGGTGGCTTCGTCTACAAAGGTGTAGCTGATGAAGGGGCCACCCATAACCATTTTTTCCAGCCGCCAGAGACCACGGGTTTCGATGGCAAAGCGGCCATTAAAATTCACTTCTTCCATATTTACGGGCAGCTGATTTTCTAACCGCATATAGGAATCACTTTTATCACCCCAGATATATTGCTTTGCTACGCTGTTTCTGAACGCAATGATACTATCACGCTCAAATGCCACTTGGCTGGTGTAGGGTTTCCAGGTTGCCCAAATGCTCTTATCTACCTGGTTATCGAGCAGGCGGATCCATATAAAGTTAGAGTCTTGCTTGGCAACCTCATAGCCCGCCGGAAACCTAAGGCTAAAGCCATATTGCTTGCTTAGCATATTGGAGAGCTGTTGTGTAACCTTTACCTGAGAATATTCTCTGATGGAGCGTTTGCGCTCCACATCCCTGAAATAATTAAGCAGCTGATCTCTGCTGGAATATATTCTGCTTGTTAACTGCTCTTCTGAATTTGCGAACAGGTACATTACCTCCTGGCCTTTTGCAAATTCATCTTTGCGGGTAGCCATATAGCGCTGGGGTTCATTTTGTATCTGCTCCAGTGATCGCTCAGAAAACATTGTCTTGAGCATTTCTGTGGCACGGCTGTTATTATCCAGTGTAAAGGCAAACAGTATGTTCGGGTAACGCTTCAGAAAGCCTCGCAAATCCTGGGGCTGTATGTGGCTCACCTTAAAATAGGGCTCTTCCTGTGGCAGGCCTGCAATAGGCTCTGTAAAAATATCCCGGATTGCCTCACCCAATACTCCTTTCCATTGAGAGGAGTCCATTACAACCAGTATTTCGTTAGGAACTAAACTGGCGCGTGGTAAGAAATCGCGGTTGGTATTGTTTTTATTATCTCCATCTCCACAGCTAATACAAAGGGCAAAAACTGCAACCAGCCAAAGGCTTAGGGATTTATAATTCATGTAATATGTTGAAATAAATACTAAGAGATCTACTAATAACTATAACCAAAAAAATAGTGCAGCTGATATAAGATGCTGGCATTTTTCGGTAAAATAAGAAAAGCAGGCCCAAAATAAAAAAGCTTTGCCCTTTATAAAGGCAAAGCTTAAAGAGCTGTTTAGCTTATTTGCTAATTATTTAGCAATGATCAGTTTCTGGCCTACTTTAATTTCGTTGCTTTTCAGGCCATTCATTTGTTTGATTTGTGCTACGCTTACATTACCATGTTTGCGTGAAATTTCCCAGAGGGTATCGCCAGGCTGCACGTAGTATACTTTATTTTTACTAACCTGTACCGGCTGGCTGCTGCCACTGCTGGTATTGGAGGCCAGCTGGTTGTTTATAGATGCTTTTTGCGTAGGTGAAACATAGATGGTTAGTTGCTGGCCTACCCGCAGGGTGCTGCTGTTGAGGCGGTTCCATTGCTTGATGTCATCTACACGAACATCATACTTGCCGGCAATTTTACTAAGGTGGTCTCCTGATTTAACGCGGTAGTTAATCTTTTCGCGGTTATAAGTACTGCCTACCTCGGTTTTTGTATTATAGGCCAGCAGTGCCTGGCTTGTTTTAGCAGTTGAGTCTATGATAGCCAGTCTGTGGGTTTGAAAATGGTTTGTAGCCTGTGCGGGAATGCGCAGTGCATAAGTGCCTGCATTTTCCGGTATAGCCTTTCTTACCAGTTCAGGGTTCAGATACTCCAGCTCGCCGGAGCAAAGGTTAAGCTGGGCCTCCAGCGCCTCCAGACTCATGAAGCGGTTCAAGTGTACTGTATCCACCTGCATGGTATACAGATACTCATGTTCTTCCGGCAGGAGGTTGTGCTCTTCGGCATACTGCATTACGTACATAACGGCAGCAAACTGTGGTACATAGGAGCGGGTTTCTTTTGGCAGGTGGTTGTAAACCTCCCAGAAGTCTTTTTTGCCACCAGAGCGGCGAATGGCTTTGTTTACATTACCAGGGCCGGCATTATAGGCAGCAAGGGCCAACTGCCAGTCGCCAAACATTCCGTACAGTTGCTTCAGGTAGCGGCAGGCAGCTTCGGTTGCTTTTTCAGGGTCGAGACGCTCATCTACATACCAGTTCTGATTAAGTCTGTATATGCGGCCAGTGCTGGGCATAAACTGCCACAGACCTGCAGCGCCTGCCCGGGAGATTGCTTTAGGGTTAAGGCCTGATTCTACAATAGAGAGGTACTTAAGGTCGTCGGGAATACCATATTTGGCCAGGTATTTCTCGAACAGGGGAAAGTATACATCCCGGCGTTTAAGCATGGTGCGGGTGTACTCCCGGTTGCGTACGGTAAAATAATCGATGAACCCTTTTACCCGCGGATTGTAGGGCACCTTGATCTGGGCATTCATGCCTGCTATACGCTCCCCGATCAGCTCATAGCTGGCATCGGGAATGTAGTCGTAATAGGTTCGGCTGATTTCAACAATGGCATCCAGGTTCAGCGTATCTGAAATAGCTACTTCTTCGCCTTCTGTTGTGCTGCCATCTTCTGCTAAATTTTGTGCTGTTGCGGTGTTTACGGTAAGCATACCAAGGCCCATCGCCAAAAGCATGTGTGATCCGTAATTTTTCATTTTTCTGATCGCTCCTAAATTCATGCCGTACTCCCTTAAGAAGAATTTTATATTATGTTGCGGCTCCCTGCAGGTAGTGCGAGAAAGCCAGTAGTCTATCTTCTTTATACAGATCGGCTACAATTTGTATGCCGATTGGTAAACCGCTGGAATCGGTTCCGTTTGGTATAGAGATGGCTGGTACCCCGCACAAATTAGCATGTACGGTGAAAATATCGGCCAAATACATCTCCAAAGGATCTTCTGTATGTTCGCCCAGTTTAAACGCAGTAGTCGGTGTGGTGGGCATTAGTAGGAAATCATACGTGCTTAAAAGCGCCTGGGTTGCCTCTTTTATGAGGCGCCTTACTTTTTGTGCCTTCGTATAGTAGGCATCATAATAGCTTGCGCTTAGCACAAATGTTCCCAGCATGATGCGGCGCTTTACTTCTGCGCCGAATCCTTCGCTGCGCGTTAGCTTGTACATGCTCTCCAGGCTGCCGGCATTTGGCGAACGGTAACCATATCGTACGCCGTCAAAACGAGAGAGATTTGAACTTGCTTCTGCTGTAGTAAGGATGTAGTAGGTAGGGAGCATAAAGTCGAGCAGCGGAAAATCCACTGCCTCAACCGTGTGGCCCTGCTGTTCCAGCCAGCGGAGCTTTTCTGCCGTACGTACTTTTACCTCAGGACTTAAGCCCTCCGATTCCAGTGTATTTTTTATATAGGCAACCCTGTATTTAGCGTTGCCCGCATCTAAATTTTGTGTGTAAGCAGGTACCTCCAACTGAGCAGCAGTGCTGTCGTACTCATCGGGCCCTGCCATTACTTCAAGCACAAGGGCACAATCTTCAATGCTTTTGGCAAAAATGCCTATCACATCAAAAGAAGAAGCATAAGCAAGCAGGCCCCAGCGGGAAATGCGGCCATAGCTTGGTTTAAACCCAACAAGCCCTGTGAAGGCAGCCGGTTGACGCACCGAGCCACCCGTGTCTGTGCCTAAGGATACCTGGCAGAGATCTGCCTGTACGGCTACGGCAGAACCTCCGGAGCTGCCTCCCGGTACCCTGCCGGGATCTGCTGCATTGCGCACCGGACCAAAAGCAGAGTTCTCGTTAGAGGAGCCCATGGCGAATTCATCGCAATTTTGCCGGCCAATAATAATGGCATCTTCATCCAGAAGACGCTGTACGGCAGTGCCGGTAAACTGGCTGATAAATCCATCCAGTATTTTACTGGAGGCTTGTAAGCCCTTATCCTGAAGGCAAAGAACATCTTTCAGGCCTACTACAAGACCTGCCAGGCGCCCGGCAGTACCCAGGCGTAGTTTTTCATCTACGCGCTGTGCCTGCAAACGGGCTTCATCAGTATATACCTCAAGAAAAGCATTAAGATGCTTATGCTCTTCTATATTTTGCAAATAATGCTCCACCAGGGTGGTGCAACTAAGGGTGCCAGTTTTAAGGCTGGCTTTTATTTCTGAGAGAGAAAAAAAATTATTCAACGTTGCTTTGGTTGTCAATCAATCAAGGCTTCACTTCACCGTTGGCACTAGCAGTGGTAGCAGTAGTACGTGGAGTGTGAGTAGTTGCAGGCCTTTCTTTCGCTGCTTCTTCTACTTCTTCCTTAATCTCTTTTGTAGCATCCTTAAACTCACGGATACCACGGCCCAGGCCACGTGCAAGTTCCGGAATTTTTTTAGCGCCGAAGAAAATCAGAATAATAAGTAGGATAAGCAGGATTTCCTGGCCACCCATGTTGAAAAATAATAAAAGAGTTTCCATGTAGCTGTACTATTTTGTAAAGTAAATTTAGTCAATGGTTTAGTATACTCAAATCAGGATACACCAACTTCTTGTAAAAAAGGCGTAGTGTCTGACAAAAGTTCAATATTTTTAATGTTTTCGCTCACTTATCTTAACTGCCCCGTAAGTAAATAAATACCAGGCAGCTTTTGTACATGATTATTAAAAGTGCAAAAAGGCCTGATAGTTTCAAAGGAAAGGCCTTTTTTTGAAATTGCAGGCATCAGTCCAGCGTACAAACACTCTTAACATCTTATTTTAATTAAAACCTTACGCCGGTCATTTCCAGCATAATATACCTTAATTCTTGTAAAGCCAGTGCTCCGGGTCAAGCTTCTGGTCGTTTTTCCAGATCTCAAAATGTAATTCCGATACACCATCTTTATTAGTATATACGGTGCCAAGTGCCTCTTTGGCTTTCACTTTCTGTAAAGGTTTTACAGAAACTTCTTTTAAGCGGGCATAAACGGTAAAATACTGGCCGTGCTGTATCATTACTACATTGTTCATACCGGGCATAAAGAAAACACGCCTTACCTGCCCATCGAACACAGAACGCACCTGCTCATTTTCTTTGGTCTGAATTTCAACCCCGCTGTTCTCCAGCTTTACCTGCTTGTATACCTGGTGCTCTCCAAAACGGTTGGATACAAAGCCACTTGCCACAGGCCACAACAGCCTGGAGCGGGCACCTTCAAAAGAATTACCCAGGGCAGTGGCCTCAGGCGTAAGCGGTACGGCAACAGATGCAGAGGCCGTTGCTGTTTTTGTTTTTTTAGCTTCTTCTTCTGCCTCGCGGCGGGCCCGTTCTATTTCCTCACGTACCAGTTTGGCAATAAGGGCCTCCATTTGCTGCAGGTCTTTGCGGCGCTGTACAATGTCCTGCTGAATTTGTTTCTCCTGCTCGCTAAGTTTTGCAATGGTTTTGCTTTGCTGCTGCTGCAGGGCCAGCAGGTTCTGATTCTGGGCTACCTGTTCATCGAGCAACACCTGCTGTTCCTGCCTTTTGCTCTGTACCTGGGCCTGTTGTACACCCAATAGGTCCTGCACCTTACGTATCTGCTCCAGCTGTACATGGCGGGCTTCTTTATACTGTTCCAGCCATTTCATACGCATAACAAGCTGGTTAAAGGTAGGCGCAGAGAAAAGAAAGGTAAGGTAGCTATAACCTTTGTGTGCTTTGTAGGCATTGTACACCATGCTGCCATACTCTTTTTTAAGCTGGCCAAGGTCTCTTTCCAATGCATTTACAACCATGCCCAGCTCGCCAATCTCGGAGTCCAGAATGTTTAATTCCCGGCTGATAAGGCGGGTTAGTTCCTGGCTGGCGCTTATCTGGGCTTCCAGAGCAGAGAGCTCACCCAGGGTGGATCTTTTCTGATTACGTGTCTGAGCCAGAATATTTTCTGCCTCCTTGATCTTACGCAGATTTTCCTGCTTCTTTTTTTCAAGCTCTGCTTTATTTTGGGCCCAGGCGGGCGCAAGCATAAAGCATAAAATTACAACAAGCCACAGGCCAACCCCTCTACTGTTTGCGTACATAGCGATCCGGAATACTGAATGGAAACGGTAATGCCGTATCACTAAACTCGGCCTTATTATGCTGAAAAGCAACTACTGTGGCCTTCATTTGTTGATTATCCTGATATTGGGCTGTTATTGTACTTGTAAATGGTAAAATATTATTTGCTACCTCCTGAAAGTCGGCATACTCCAGCATGAGGTTGTTTGGCGAGGAGGGCTCCTGCAGCAGTACCTTGGTTAGTTTAAGGGTACTATTGCTGAAGTAGTTAATAATGTCAATGCCCTGTTCCTGCTGCATCACAATGGTTTCGTTCTCGGTGCGCTTAACACCTTTATTGGTAGTGATGGGCTGTATCGGATCTCCCAACAGGGCCGATTGCAGGATGTCATAATCTACCGCTACATTTAACTTTTGGCTTAGCTCTTTAAAGCTGTAGGCATGATACTCTTTCTGCAGCTTGTTTACCAGGAAGAGAGAATCGCGGGTAACCAGGCCGCGGGCTGCCTCAATACCAAAGCCGGGGGTAATGCTAAACCAGATGATGCTGTCTTTGCGGATACGTATGTTGGCGGTGGCACCAATGCGATTGTTGCCATCATCAAAATTAACCTTACTGCGGGTGCTAAGGTATTTAAAATCTACAGGGCGAATGTTGAGTCCTTTTAGATCACTTTCACTGACAGTGGGGATGGTGTCGCGCTTGCAACCAACTACTAAAATAAGTGCGATTAACAGCAGCACTAGCAAATTCTTATTCATAAAGCTTTTGATCCTGTATTTTCTTATCAATTAATTCTGAAGTGCTGTTTTTAGCTTTGGCTTTTTTCCATTGCTGAACAGCTTCTTCCTTCCGGTTCAGCCGGAAGAGAACATCTCCATAGTGTTCAAGAATTGTGCCATCTGCATCATTTGTCTGTTTGATGGCTTTTTCCAGGATGTTGCGCGCTTTATCGTACTGTTTTAACTGGTAATAAACCCAGGCGTGGGTATCGAGGTAGTTAGGGTTTTCAGGCTCCAGCTCTACCAGCTTTTTGCTCATCTCCAGTGCCTTTTGCAGCTTATCGTTGCGCAGGGCCAGGTAATAGCTGTAATTGTTAAGAATGTAAGGGTTATTAGGATTTATTGCCAGCGCAGCTTCGTAGGCGGCGTCAGACAAATCATAACGCTTGAGTCCGTTATAAGCATCTCCCAAATGGCTGTTAAAGATACCGCTTAGCTGCTTATTGGATGCCGCCAGTTTTTTACCTTGCTCCAGGGCCAAAACAGCTCTATCATACTGATTTAGGCTAAGATTAGCTGCACCGCTAAAGTAGTACAGCGCAGCCTGGTTAGGAAAGAGGATAAGTGCCTGGTCTGCCTCTTTTGCCACACTATCAAAACGGCCAAGCTCCATTCCCAGAGTTAGTGCATTTTGCCATACCTCAAAGCTGCTCTCATCAATCTCCAGGGCCTTCAGGTACTGGCTGCGCGCCTCTTTCTTGCGGTTAACGGCAAGCAGGTAATCGCCACTAATGGCATAAGCCCTTGAATCTTCGGGATGTGCTTCTTTTATGGCTGTGGTCAGCTTCAGGAGGTGCTCCTCCATACCGGCATTGGGAAGCTGGCTGATGAGTTGTGCTGTTTCCTGTAATTTGGGCTCTATGGCCATGCCGGGGCTGCTAAAGGCTTTCAGTAATTCATCGCCGGCCTTATCCTGCTGCTCTTGCTGCTCATAGGTTTTTGCCATCAGGAAGAGTGCTTCCGGATCATCAGGATTATTCTTCAGGTAGCTTTCCAGGTATTTTTGTGCTTCTGATTTGCGCTCCAGGTTAATGAGTAACTGGGCCTGGCGGAGTGCATAAACGTTTTGCTGCGGAAAGTTGGAGACCAGCTTTTCGCCTTCAGCCAGGGCTTCCTCAGGTTTGTTCTGATTCAGGTAAAGGCGTTGTTTGAGTGCAACCACTTCCTCATCTATACCTAAAGCTTTTTCTGCATTATCAAGTGCAGTAAGTGCTTTGTTGATCTGGTTTTGTTGCAAGTAGAGCTGTGCCAGTTTCAGGTAGTTGTGTGGCGGAGCCTTGGTTTTGCTCAGCATGATCTCTACAGTAGCGGCGGCATCGTTAGGATTGCCGGAGCGTAGGTAACTTTCTGCCAGGATCATGTAGTACCATTCGTTGCCTTTATCCAGCGCCAGGGCCTGGCGGGCATGGTTAACAGCCTGATCGTACTGATTTTGCTGCAAAAGAATTTCTGCCAGTTTATAGTGGGCGGCAGCATTTTTGGGATCGAGCCGCAGCGATTGTTCAAAGGCACTTACGGCCTTGGTATTATCATCTGTTAAGGCATAGCGAATGCCATCCATAAAATAATCAACAGCAGCACCGGACTTTGATTGTGCCGCCTGCGCAGGAGCTTTTTTATTTTTCTTCTGAGCATATGAAAAAGACATACCTACTGCAAGCAGTAGGTATGTGAGCATAGTTATTTTTAAGATCCGGTGCTTGTTTATGATCATGCCGGTTTATTCTTTTATTACGTTATAGTCACCCACACTTAGGTCGGCTGCCCTTCCTTCATAGATAACGTGATTGCCGATCATCGAGTTCTTTGCTAACAGGTCTTTCAGTGAAGAGTTTTCCTGAATGATGCTATTTTCGATGCGGCTGTTAACTATTTTAGTGTTGGTACCTATTGAAACGTACGGCCCTATCACAGAATTGTTCAGCACAACATTTTCGCCGATATAGCAGGGCGGAATAACTACAGAGTTTTCTATTCTTGCTGATGTTGCAACCAGTTCTTTGTCTTTGATAAACTCAAGGTAGCGCTGGTTGGTGTAAACAGTAACATCTTTGTTGCCACAGTCGAGCCACTCATCTACCTGGCCCGGTACCAGCTGTGCGCCTTTCTGCTTCATGTTCTCCAGGGCGTTGGTGATCTGGAACTCGCCTTTGTCTTTGATGTCGTTATCGAGCAGGTGCTGGATTTCCTTACGCAGCCATGCACCATCCTTAAAGTAGTAGATGCCAATAATGGCCAGGTCAGAAATAAACTGCTGTGGCTTTTCTACAAAGTCGGTGATGTTGCCATCGGCATTTACTTTTACCACTCCGAACGGCTTCGGGTCTTCTACCTTTTGAACCCAAATGATGCCGTCTTTGGTGTTATCCAGCCTAAAATCGGCTTTGAAAAGTGTATCTGCAAAAGCAACAATACAGTTACCTTCCAGCAGCTCCTGGGCACATTGAATGGCATGAGCAGTACCCAGTGCTTTTTCCTGGTAAAAAACATAGCCTTCGGCACCGAGCTGTGCAGCTACCTGTTTCAGGTGTTCTTCTACATCCTTACCAAAACTTGGGTGAATTACAAAACCGATCTTATCGATCTTTTGCTGGGCAATACCGGCAATATCTTCTACCAGGCGCTGGGCGATAGGTTTACCGGCTATTGGAATAAGCGGCTTTGGAATGGTAAGTGAGTGCGGGCGCATACGAGTGCCCCTGCCGGCCATTGGAATGATAATGTTCATAAAAAAATGTAGTATTTAGTATTCGATACGATCTTAATTAAATGAGGTCCATTGGCTAATGGAGTATGACTTGATATTTAATAAGCAGCGAAGGACACAGTATTCTGATTATTCAAGACAAAGTGCTTTTGAAAGGTTATTGCCATTCACCGGTATAAGTAATACCATTAAATATGCAAGGTAGTTTAAATTTTTGCACCAGGGTGGCCAAACACGGTTTATCTAACTTTGGATTCTCATTGAAGCTTACTTCTGCAGATGTTCTTTTCTGTTAAATTGTTCCGGAACTGCCAAAACCACCAGCCCCTCTTTGCGAGTCTGTAAGGGTGGCTGTGCTTTGCCACTGTACAACCTCATGACGAGCCACCACTAACTGTGCTATTCGTTCGCCATCGTTTATAACGAACTCCTCTGCTGAGAGGTTAACCAGGAGTACTTTCAGCTCTCCACGGTAATCTGCATCAATAGTGCCGGGGCTGTTTAGCACGGTAATGCCATGTTTATAGGCTAAGCCGCTCCGGGGCCTGACTTGTGCTTCAAAACCTACCGGAATCTCCAGAAACAAGCCTGTAGGCAGCAGTGCTCTTTCCAGGGGCTTAAGGGTTATAGGCTCCTGTAAATAGGCCCGCAAATCGAGTCCGGCAGCTGCCTGTGTTTGGTAAGCCGGTAGCGGATGATGCGATTTGTTGATTATTTTAACAGCTAGCGCATTGTTCATGGTTGCGTGCATTGAATTCTGGCTCAAAGTTCAAAGTTAGAAAAAAGCTTATAGGTTAGCGCGCAATCCTTTCTTTTCGTACAAAACAACCCCTGCTATATATAGTATGGTGGCGCCAATGCCCAAAGCTATGACTATCCATTCGGTTTCCGGCATGAAGTACAGCAGCAGGCAAGCCACTACTGTGGTAAAAATAATGTAAACGAGTGCCGTACCCAGCTTATACGGGATTGGGTAATGCTTTTGCCCGTAGTAATAACAGATAATGGCCATGTAGCCATAAACAATAAGGGTTGCTAATGCGGCACCTGTGTAACCAATTGCCGGAATGAGCAGCAGGTTTAAGATAATAGTAAGCGCAGCACCGGTTCCTGTAAACCAGGTACCATAGCCGGTTTTGTCTGAAAGCTTAAACCAGATGCTTAAATTTACATAAACGCCAAAGAAGAGATAGGCCAGCAGCAGGATGGGCACAACCTCCAGTCCCTCCAGGTATATATCTTTTTTGAGGAAGATAGGTGCAATCCAGGGAAGGTTTACTGTTACAGCAAACAGAATCATACAGCATACTATAATAAAGTAGTGCATAACAGTGGCGAACATGGTTGTAGAGTTTTTTTCTTCGGCTTTGCTAAAGAAAAAAGGTTCTGATGCATAACGGAAAGCCTGGATGGCCAGCATCATAAAGATTGAAAGCTTGTAGCAGGCACCAAAAATACCAAGGGCGGCCTCATTGTCGTAGCCTTCGTAAAAACCTTCAGGTAATAAAGGCCTCAGCATTGCCCGCGAGAGCATCTCATTGGTGGCACCAGCCAGCCCCATCAGTAATAAAGGATAAGCATACACCAGCATTGGTTTCCAGTACAGCTTTTCAATGCGCAGGCGAACCTGCTTCCACACAGGCAGCAGTAGTACCAGCAGCGCACTGTTGGCAAGCAAGTTTGCCAAAAATACATACTCTACATCCCAACCCTCTACCCACAGATACCCGGCAACCTCTCTTAAACCTGGCAGCCACTCGCCAGCCATAATCTTAGGCAGTGCCAGCAGGAAGAGCAGGTTCAGACCAATGTTTAAAAAGATGTTGATGAGTTTGGCCGTAACGAACAAAATGGGCCGGCCATCCAGCCGAAGCTTGGCAAAAGGGATGGCAGTAATAGCATCTATGGCTATTAAGGCAGCCAGCCAGTACACAATATGTTCTTTGCCTTCGTAGTCAAGCCAGTCCATAATAGGGTAGGCCATTAGGGCAAGGAGTGCAGAGATGATCAGGCTGCTGCACAGGATGGAGGTAAAAGCGGTATGAAAAACTACTTTGCTATCAGATTTATTCTTGGTGGCAAACCTGAAGTATGCAGTTTCCATGCCATAGGTATAGAGCACATTGAAGAATGCTACATATGCATAGAGCTCTGTAACTACCCCAAACTCACCTGCTGCAAAAACACGTGTATGCAGAATAACGAGCAGGTAATTGAGCACCCGACCCAAAATGCTGCTAACACCATAAAGGGCCGTGTCGCTGGCCAGTTTTTTTAAGCTACTCATAGACAGGACGTGCCTGTGCGTTTAGTTTCCGGAAAATTTAGCTTTGCGTTTTTCCAGAAAAGCGCGGGTGCCTTCTTTGAAATCACCGGTTCGGCAGCAGCTGCCAAAAGAGTTGGCCTCTACCTGGTAGCCATCCTGTTTCGGATCGTAGGCTGCATTTACACAATCTACCACCATGCCAATGGCCAGTGGGCCTTTGGCTATAATCTTATTCATCAGCTCAAGACATTTATCCATCAATGCTTCACTGGATTGAACCACATGGTTTACCAGGCCCAGGGCTTTTGCTTCTTCAGCTCCAAGCATATCGCCAGTCATTATTAGCTCAAGTGCTTTGCCTTTGCCTACCAGTTGGGTAAGGCGCTGGGTGCCGCCATAGCCAGGGATTATACCCAGGTTTACTTCTGGCTGACCGAAGCGGGCATTTTGTGCAGCAATACGCATGTGGCAGGCCATGGCCAGCTCGCAGCCGCCGCCCAGTGCGAAGCCATTTACAGCTGCTATAACAGGCTTATGGCAATTCTCTATCAGTGCAAATACCTCCTGACCCTGTTCAGAAAACTTGCGCCCGTTTACTTCATTAAGTTCGGCCAGCTCTGAGATATCGGCGCCGGCTATAAACGCTTTGTCGCCAGATCCGGTAATAATCACGCCTCTGATGGTGCTATCGTCATACACGCGCTGAATGGCAGTGCGTATTTCTTCAATAGTATTGCTGTTTAGAGCATTCATTTTATCAGGACGATTGATCGTCAGGAAGAGAATGCCATTCTCATTTATATCCAGCAGCAGGTTTTCAAATTCATTCATACCTATAGTAATAAGGTTAGGCCCAAAGATAGAAGCAAAGGCCAGAACCTACAAGGCTGGAGCCGCATTGCTTAGCCACAGGGTTAGGTGATTTTTTGTAAGAGAGTGAATATTTGTCTCATGTGTAATGGAGGGGTGAAACTGTGTATAATTTCCACAGAAACAGCAAAAAATTGTAACGGTCCAGCTACTTTATTCGGATAAATTCCTAATAAATATAAAAATATTTAAAATATATTTGATGTAAGTTTTTGAAGTAACAAAACCATTTTATACTTTTGATGTACAAATACACTGTGATTATTACTACTCTTCTCCATAAACCTTTACCCCAGATGAAAAAACTTTTACTCCTCTTATTCCTAATTGCTACAGGGGGACACACTTTTGCTCAGCAGGTTTACAGTCAGCACAGGGTATTTCTTACCACGGGTGATGCCACCCTTGGAAACGATGTATTGCACCTGTCAAAAAGCTGGGTAGTAGCGAAAGAAAAATATACAGGAGATCCTTCAGAGATCGATGCAACTGTATATGATGACCCTGCTAAAGTTCAGGCTGCAACAAATTTTCCCGGAGCGTTGAAGAAAAGAAGTGATGAAACAACTGGTAATGAGGGTACGGGAGTTGGAGAACGTGTCATTGTAGTAGTTCGTAGAAATCACACACTATATCTGCGTGATCATGTAGTGCTAAGCGGAAGTATTATTCTGGAACCAGGGGCGAAGCTAATTTTCAACAAAGTGCATGGAGATAAGGGCAGGCTTGAAATGATTGATCATGGGGCAACCATTTTTATGCGTGGCATGCCGGCCTCAGATATCTATTCCAACTCACAGTATGATAATGGTAATGCCTCAGATTTTTTGATGATTGGCCAGCAAAATGTAAATCTCGAAAAGATCAATGGTTTGTGGATTAATGCCCTGCCTTCACCCATGTCTTCTTCTAGAGGTGGTGTTATAGAAGTACCCATTGATGCGCCTTTCCTGAAGTGCTTAACCAATGGTACCTGGTCAAAAGATGAGGTGTGGACAGAAGAGAAATTGATTGCTATTCTGAAATGTGCGAATCCCTACCTTCCATTGCCTGTAGAGCTATTAAGCCTCGATGTAAATGCTCGTGGAAATGAGGTGTATTTAGATTGGGCAGTAGCCAATGAGAAAAATTTCAGCCACTATGAAATAGAATGGTCAACAGATGCACAGAGTTTTTACTATGCAGGTACTGTTGCTGGCAAAGGCACCGTGAAAGGAACGCAGCGTTACAATTTTCAGCACCAGTCAGGGCAAACCGGTGCTCTTTACTACCGACTGCTGGCTGTTGATATAGACGGAGCGGTAGAAGATAAAGGCATGCGGATAGTACGTCTGGGAGGAGCAGTATTTAATGTATATGCAAAGCAGCAGCACCTCTATATTAATTACAACGGACCTGTAAATAGCAAAGTAACCATTATGGATACAATGGGTCGCCAGGTTTCTAGCGCTACTCTAGATGATGAAGGAGTGGAAACAGCAGGTCTTAGGCCTGGAATATACCTGGTACAGATTAGTAATGAGCTGGAAAATAAGACACAGCGTGTACTGATACAATAACATATGTTTCGAAAAATAACAAAAGCCCGGTACTACACCGGGCTTTTTTGTTGTGATCTTACATCAGTTTTTACTGAAAGTAATTCTTTAAGAAAATGCCAGCTACAGGCTAATTTTTAGCAGCTTAGTAAGCTTTTGATTCATGCATTATCTCGGGTTTCCGATTGATGATTCAAGATATTCCCTTCTCTTTCTTACTCTTAATGTATTTCTATTTCTAATTCTTGCTGTATTACAGTAGCAGTACTGGAAGTGTGTTTTTCTGCCAGGCACAACGACAACCTGTGCCAGAAGTATTATACATCTACACCGTTAAATCCACTATTCTGTGTTTAACCTTGCTTAAGTAATGGTAAACCCTTAGTAAGAATATCATTCTGTGACCAAGGAGGTAGCTTTGTTCCATCTTACTTGCTTAACTAAAGATGGATATGAACAAACTTTACTTTTTAATGCTGCTGTGCCTTATTTTCAATAGCAGCGCAATAGCGCAGACAACGTATGAAACCAATGTTAATGATGGAAATTGGACTACACAAGGGACATGGAAGAATAATGTTATTCCTTCAACTACAACTGGTGGCGTTATTAGAATATTGCCAGGACATATCCTGACAATTAGTAGTACAATCTCATTTAGTTCAGATGTGATTTTAGAAGTCTACGGGACTTTAAAGTTTATTGATCCTACTGGTGGACAGGGAACTGGTGATAAGGGTCGGTTAAATTTAACAGATAACTCAATAATCAAAATAGCAGTTGGAGGACTTATTGTGACAGATGGAGCTGATAATGTTTGGATTACAATGGGTGGAAGTTCAGCGAAGCTTCAGGGAGATGAACTAAATGGGATCCCTGGACCAAATGAAATCACTCGAGATAATATTAATAAAAGAGGTTGTAAATTTGTTGCCAATTGTTCGTTTACCCCTCTGCCAGTTGAACTCCTCTATTTCAAATCCACTACACAGCCACATGGCATCCACCTGGAGTGGGCATCTGCGAAGGAGTGGAACTTTAGCCACTATACGGTTGAAAGATCAGTAGACGGTAAAGAATTTGTCCCCATTCATACCGAATATGTAAGCGGGGATAGTCACAGCACCAAAACCTATTCATATCTGGATGCTCAGCCACTGTATGGCGCAAACTACTACCGTCTCAAAGCTACTGATATTGATGCAACAGAAGAATACAAGGGCATGGCACTGGCCTATGCAGGCACAAAGGGAGAGTTGAGGGTTTATCCGAACCCTGCAAAAGGGGGGGTGATTGTTTTCAAAAATCCAGGAGCTATGGAAGGAACCTGGCTGAGCGTTACAGGATCCAGCGGCAGAGAAATTATGAGAATTCAGATGTCTGAACAAGAGCTTAGGTTACCTGCTTCAGTACTAACATCAGGTGTGTACATTGTAAAGGTATGGAACAAATTAGAGGTAAAGCAAGCAAGGTTGGTCATCCAGTAACAGCTCCTTTGCAATAGATCTTAGCAATACTTGGACTTTTGTATCTTAATATTACATTGAACTAAAGTGATGGCACAGCAAATTATGGCGACACATATGGGTTACCTTAATTTGCTGTATCAGGCTTAGCTGCCATTGTAAACTAAATGAATCTTTTTAGCGATCGATCAACATCTGATGACAAACTACTGATTTATAGATTTATACCTCAAGGCATTAACTAATTAGTTTATGTTCCTTCATTTACTGAAGGATATTATGTACACTCAAGATCAAAAGAACAACATATATTCCCTTCTAATACACTTAATATTCTCTTTCTAGTTCATTCCTGTTCATGCATGAGTAATGCAATGTTCGGTCAGCAAATTTTAATCTGCACTGGAGGATTTAACTTTGTTCCCATCTTGCTTGAATTACTTTCGATATTACACAAATGAGAAAAATTTACGCTGTTCTTTTCTTAACTATTGTATGTTTCATTGTATCTGATGCATATGCACAAACATCTACGTACACAGAACCAATAATGTACTCAACTGGAAACGGTAATTGGGATTTAGATGCAACATGGAGAGATATACGTGCTCGTAATGGAAGTTGGAGTCTTAGTGGAACATGGAGTGCCACTAGTGGCAGTACCACATCTTTGTATACAATACCTACATCTAATGCTCCAGATGTAGTTGTAATATTGCCGGGTCATGTTGTCACTCTAAAACAAACAAATACAGCATACAATGGATATTTGTATGTCTACGGCGAACTAATTTTTGATGGAAAACTTACTATGGATGAATACTCTAGAGTGATAATACTTGAGGGGGGGAAATTAACTAGTACAAATAGTGAGTCAGATAAACTCTCTATAGGTGGTGCTAATAAAGTAATTTCAGCAGGTGAAATTGATGGAGTTAAAAGCCCCAATGTTTTAACAGCGGATAATCTTGAACAATATGGTTGTAACCCCACTGGTACCCAACAAGGAGTAAATAATTGTAATAGTAGATTTAGTAATCCCTTTCCTCCAGGAATATTACCTATAGAATTACTATATTTTAATTCATCCATAACTAATCAAGGCATTCAACTAGATTGGGCCTCTGCTAAAGAATGGAACTTTAGCCACTATACAGTTGAAAGATCAGTGAATGGTAAAGAATTTACGCCTATCCATACTGAATATGTAAATGGCGATAGCTATTCAACCAAAACATATTCTTTCCTGGATATGCAGCCGAACTTTGGTGCCAACTACTACCGCCTGAAGGCAACTGATATAGATGCTACAGAGGAATACAAAGGAATAGCCCTGGCTTATTCTGGCATGAAAGGTGAGCTGCAGGTGTATCCGAACCCGGCAAAAGGAGGATTGGTTACCATCAAAAATCCTGGAGCTATCGAGGGTACCTGGCTAAGTGTAACAGCTACAACAGGAAAAGAACTGATGCGCATTCAAATGGCGGAACAGGAACTTAGGCTGCCTGCCTCTGTACTGCCTGCAGGCGTGTATATTGTAAGGGTCTGGAACCATCTGGAGGTAAAGCAAGCAAGATTAGTCATTCAGTAACCATTCCTTTACAGCAAAGCCCCGGCAATCGTCGGGGCTTTTTTTTTGCTATTGATCTGAAACAATAGTTCTGATCGCTGAATACGATAGAGGCAGAAGGGCTTTGGTCAAAGTTATTCTACGCAAAATCCCCTTCTTCTTTTAAGGCTTTTAGGTTAACAATGATGTCTTCCGTCATGCGGTCGAGTGAGTAGGAGGGTTGCCAGCTCCAATCTTTTTTGGCCTGGCTGTCGTTAATGCTGTCGGGCCAGGAGTCTGCAATTTTTTGGCGGAAGTCGGGTTGGTACTGGATGCTGAACTCCGGAATGTATTTGCGAATGGCTGCAGCTATTTCTTCCGGTGCGAAGCTAAGGGCGCCTACATTGTAGCTGGTACGTACACTAATGCTGGTGGCAGGGGCATCCATTAGCTGAAGGGTTGCCTGTATGGCATCGGGCATGTACATCATGGGCAGGTAGGTGCCTTTCTGCAGAAAGCAGCTGTAGGTTTCGCCTTCAAGCGCTTTATGATAGATATCCACAGCATAATCGGTAGTGCCGCCACCTGGCAGGGATTTATAGCCAATCAGTCCGGGATAACGTAAGCTGCGTACATCTACACCCCAATTCCTCCAGTAGTATTCGCACCACTGCTCACCAGCAAGCTTACTGATGCCATAGATGGTGGTGGGGTTGCAAATGGTTAGCTGAGGTACTAGCTGCTTGGGTGTATCGGGGCCGAAGATGGCAATGCTGCTGGGCCAGAAGATTTTGTTGAGCTTTAGCTCACGGCCTGCCTCCAGCACATTCAACAGGCTCTCCATATTGAGCTTCCAGGCAAAGTGAGGGTTTTTTTCGCCAGTGGCGGAGAGCACTGCTGCCAAATGATATACCTGGGTAATACCTTCTTTTTCAATAATCCTGTAGAGGCCGGCCTTATCAAGCGCATCAAGAAGTTCGAAACGTTCATCCTTTTCCTGCTGCTGCGGTGGGCGTATGTCAGAGGCAATTACTTGAGCTGTTCCCCATTTCTTTCGTAAAGCTTCCGTTAGTTCGCTGCCCAGCTGGCCGTTAGCTCCTATCACCAATACTTTCTCCATCTTATTTAGAAATCATTTGCCCAAAATTATTGAAAACGTTTGAACCGGCCGAAACACAGGCTTTATTAATTTACGAATTCTACTCTAAGTCGTTGGCTTTGGCTGGCAAATGGTGGCTGCTTGTGTATATTTGTAAGGTATGGAACATTTAAACTGGCAGGAATATCTGGCACTTAAAAAAATTGATGCCCGCGCATACCAGCAGGGATCCCCGGAGCAGTATGCTGAATTTGAGCGGCAGTTTATGCAGATGCACCCTGACAGTTTTACTGCCCATAAACTATTTTTAATCAATGATATCAGGAGAAGCTTTCCACTTCTATCCGTCACTGAAAACAAGAAATTATAACTAATTTAACTATGTACGATACCCTCAAACCGGTGCTGCAGCAGGAGCTGGAAAAGATCAAACAGGCTGGATTATATAAAAGCGAACGCATCATCACCACGCCACAGGGCGCCGACATCAAAACAACTACAGGCACCGAAGTAATTAACTTCTGTGCTAATAACTACCTGGGCCTTTCGTCGCACCCGGTGGTGCTGGAGGCAGCCAAGCGCACCATCGATACCCATGGTTACGGCATGTCGTCTGTACGCTTTATCTGCGGTACACAGGATATACATAAAGAACTGGAGCAGCGTATAGCCCAGTTTTTGGGCACTGAAGATACTATACTATATGCTGCCGCTTTTGATGCCAACGGCGGGGTATTTGAGCCTCTTTTTGGTCCTGATGATGCCATCATATCTGATGAACTGAACCATGCCTCTATCATTGATGGTGTGCGCCTGTGTAAGGCTAAGCGTTTTCGTTACAAGCATAACAATATGGCTGACCTGGAAAAGCAGTTGCAGGATGCCGATGCAGCCGGTGCTGTACAGAAAATAATCGTAACTGATGGTGTTTTCTCTATGGATGGCACCATTGCCCAGCTCGATAAGATAGTAGCCCTGGCAGAGAAATATAAGGCACTGGTGATGTCGGACGAAAGCCATAGCACTGGCTTTATGGGCAATACCGGCCGTGGAGTACATGAGCATTGCGATGTGATTGGTAAAATAGACATTATTACTGGTACCCTGGGTAAAGCACTGGGTGGAGCTCTTGGAGGTTTTACCACAGGCCGTAAGGAAATTATTGAGATGCTGCGGCAGCGCTCAAGGCCCTACCTGTTCTCTAACTCACTTGCACCAGCAATTGTAGGCGCTTCTATTGCTGTGTTTGATCTGCTAAGCAGCACAACTGAGCTTCGCGATAAACTCATGAACAGCACACAGTACTTCAGGCAGAAGATGACCAAAGCAGGTTTTGATATCAAGCCTGGTGAACATCCTATTGTACCTATCATGTTGTATGAAGCACCGCTGGCACAGCAATTTGCAGAGCGGCTGCTGGAAAAAGGTATCTATGTGATTGGCTTTTACTACCCGGTAGTACCACAGGGGCAGGCCCGTATCAGGGTGCAGATTTCTGCCGTACATGAGCAGGAGCACCTCGACAAAGCCATCGATGCCTTTACAGAAGTAGGCAAAGAGCTGGGTGTGCTTAAATAATTAGAAATAATTTTTGCGCATGGTTCAAAAAATTAAAAGACTACAATGGCTGGTACTCTTACCAGCTATTGCATTTCTGTGCAATAGCTGCGACCGCTGTCGCTCTGAAGAACTGCCTTTGCTGAGAGTTAGGATGTGGTTTCAGGAAGAGGGGACTTATGTATTGAGAAGCAATTTGCTAGAAACCAGGCGCATCATGAGCAATGAAATACTTGAACTACCTTTTTCGCTAAATTCAGATACAACTGTTTATGATTTTCTGGACATGCAGGGGCAGGTATGGCGCCTGGCGCTAACCTACAACAGAATATCTGACTTTGAAGATACAGGCTGTGGGTTTTTCATGAATTACAGAAATGTAAGGGTGCTGCCTGAGTCAACCTTTTCTAATGTACAAATATTTGATAATAGTCCCGAATGGTCCGTCACAGTTACAGAGTAACTATCATATGTTTGATGCTGCTGATGGCCTGTGTAAACCTGCAAGCCAGGGGGCAGGATACCACTTCCATATCCGTTAACAGTAAACGCTTGTGGATTGGGTTAGAAATACCCAGTACCATTGCGCATCCTGCTGCGGGTGGCTATTCTTTTCAGCCTATGCTCGTATTTAACCTAAGCAGGTATGCAACAATATGGGGCGCAGGCGGCGTAATGAAAATCACACGTGATACACTTTTTAACAACTATTACGATTACAGCAGCGAAGGTTGGTATTTAAAGGGAGGTGCAGATATTAATCTGAATTTCAAAAAAGAGGCAAATTCAGGTTTTCGTTTAGGCGGTGGGCTAAGCGTGGCAAACTTCACCGAAAAAGGAGTGTTGCAGTTTCAATATTCTTCTGATCTTTTTGAGGGACAAAGGCCTGGTAACCATTATACTAAACAATTGGAAAACCAGAGCTGGGCGGTAGCTTTTGAGCTCAGGCAGGGGCTGTTTGCTGATTTGGGTAGGGTAGCATGTCAGCTACATGTGCAGCAGAGCATTATTTTACGCAAGCCTGTTAATCCGTCACATCCACCGCATGCTATTCCTGGTATGGGAGGATATATGCCTAGGCCATTACTTACAGGTAATCATGGTCGTAATGTGCCCCGTCAAATTATTCCGGGTGCTTACTTTTACCTGTTTTACCGCTTATACTAAGGTTGTGTAGAGGTAGTTGTACTGGTGCTGGTAGAGGTGGCCTCGTCTGTAGCCGGTTTAATGCTTTTCTTTTTCTTTTTAACCGGCGTGTCATCATCGTCTTCCTGTTCGTACAGGTATGTATTGATCTTGGAACGCAGCTCCTGGGGAGAGAGGTTATGGTGAATAATACCATTTCGAACCGTAGAGATCTTTCCGGTTTCTTCTGAAACAACCAGCACCAGCGTATCCGTAGCCTCAGACATACCAATGGCTGCCCGGTGGCGAAGCCCAAACTGTGCCGGCAGGTTTTCTCTCTCCGTTACCGGTAATATACATCGGGCGGCTTCCACACGTTTGTTGTAAATAATAACAGCGCCGTCGTGCAGCGGGCTGTATTTGTTAAATATGCTTAGCAATAGTCGTTTGCTGATCACAGCATCTATGCGGTCGCCAGATTCGGCGTAAAACTTGAGCTCAGAGCTTTTGCTGATCACAATAAGAGCGCCCGTATTAGTGGCGCCTAATGATTTGGCTGCTTCAATAATAGGTGTGATGTTCAGGTCGGCAACGCGGTTGTTTTTGCGCCAGGGCAGCCCCTTAAAAATACTCTCCCTGTTAAAGATGGTGGTACGGCCAATCATAAAGAGGAATTTCCTGATCTCCTGCTGGAACAGGATAATGGCTGCCAGAAAACCAACCCCCATGAACTGACCCAAAATGTTGGAGAGCAGCTCCATTTCCAGGGCATTTACCACCAGAAAGAGAAGGTAGAGCGAAAGAAAGCCCAGGAAAATCTTTACAGCCACACTACCGCGCATAAGCTTGTACACCTGGTACAACAGGAAACTTACCAGGGCAATGTCGAGTATATCGACAAAGTCTACCTCCAGAAAACCTATGTTAAAACCTAGTATCAAGCGTTTGCCTTAGTTAATCTCCACAATTTAACTGCTTCCACTGTCTGCTTTACATCATGTACACGTAAAATGGAAGCACCTTTTTCAAGTGCTATTGTATTTAGCACGGTAGTGCCGTTGCCGGCTTCTTCAGGCGAAATGCCCAGACTTTTCCATATCAGTGATTTGCGGCTTATCCCCACCAGCAGTGGTACGTCCAGCGCCTGCAGGAGCCGCATGTGATTGAGCAGTTTATAGTTTTGCTGAATGTTTTTGGCAAAGCCAAACCCCGGATCAGCTACAATATCTTTTACCCCAATTTGTCTTAATTTGTTGAGCGTTATGGCAAAATAATCAATAATTTCTTTAGCTAAATCATCATACTGATTAAGACTGGTCATGGTTTGTGGGTTACCGCGCATGTGCATCAGCACATATGGCACCTGGAGGTGGGCTACCATTTCGAACATCTGCTCATCCAGTGTGCCCCCGCCTATATCGTTAATCATGGAGGCACCAGCCTCAACACCGGCTTTGGCTACCGAAGCCCGAAAGGTATCTACAGAAACAAGTGCATCCGGAAATTCCCTGATCAGCAAAGATACGGCCCAGCCGATACGTTTACGTTCTTCTGCTTCCCCAACTTCTGCGGCGCCAGGCCTGGTAGAGTAGCCGCCAATATCCAGCAGATCGGCACCATCGGCCAGCATCCGGCCAGCCTGCTCAAGCAGCGTTTTTTCATCCATAACACGGCTGCCGGCATAGAATGAGTCTGGTGTGATGTTGAGAATCCCCATTACGCGCGGATGTAAGAGAGAGAGCAGTTTTCCGCGGAAATTGAGTGTGTAATCTGTTGAAAATGGTGTATCTTTCGCTTCCAAAAGAGGGCCTCCGGCCGTAATTTAATCCTATTTGCCTTGATCGAAAAGACTGTCAGCGAATATAAGCAAGTTATCGGGGATTGTAAATCAATCTTCAGAAAGAAAACCCTGGATTATGGTACCGCCTGGCGTATTTTGCGCCTGCCTTCCATCACGGATCAGATATACATCAAAGCCCAGCGCATCCGTTCCATTCAGGAAAAAGGTACGCAAAAGGTAGAAGATGCCGTGGAGGGAGAGTTTGTTGGTATCATCAATTATTGTATCATTGCGCTCATACAGATAGATCTGGCCCTGGAAGAACGGCTGGAGCTGACGTACCAGGAGCTGGAGCCGCTGTATGATAAGTGGGTGGAGCAAACCCTGCAGCTGCTTACCAATAAAAACCACGATTATGGTGAGGCCTGGCGTAACATGCGCGTTAGCTCTATTACAGATATTATTCTGATGAAATTGCTGCGGGTAAAGCAAATTGAAGACAACCAGGGCAAAACACTTATTTCCGAAGGCATACAAGCCAATTACCAGGATATGTTAAACTACGCTGTGTTTGCGTTAATTCTATCAAAAGAAACCGAACATGATATTGCTTAGGCTGATTGCCCGCTGGTTTGTGGGTGTGCTATTTATTATTTCCGGCTTGATTAAAATCAATGATCCGGTAGGAACACAAATTAAGCTGGAAGAGTATTTTGAGGTTTTTGCCTCAACCTTCACCCCTGCTTTTCATGCACTGGTGCCCACTGCACTGGTGCTGTCTGTAGTGCTAAGTGTTCTGGAGGTAGTGCTGGGGGTGGCCCTGCTGCTTAAGTTCAGGCCTAAAATTACCACAGCCGTGCTGCTGGTAACTATTGTGTTCTTTACCGCGCTTACCTTATTTTCTGCCGTTACCGGTAAAGTAACCGACTGTGGCTGCTTTGGCGATGCCCTGGTGCTAACACCCTGGCAGAGCTTTATGAAAGACCTGGTACTGCTGGTGCTTATATTCATTCTTTTTGTAGCTTATAGAAAAGATCCGCAGCCACTCCAATCGCCCGGCGCAGGTCTGTGGGTGCTTACCTCTGGCCTGCTTAGTATTGCCATAGCCTTTATTGCTATTGAGCACCTGCCTTTCATTGATTTCAGGGCTTATAAAGAGGGCGTACACATTCCCACCGCCATGCAGCCAACAGAACCTTACCGCTATACTTATATTATGGCCAGGGGCGGCAGGGATTATGAGTTAACAGAATATCCCGCTGATTCAGAAGGCTATGAATATAAAGACATTAAGTTGCTAAACCCTGAGGCCGCACCTAAAATAACAGACTTTAGTATATGGAATAACGAAGGCGACCTGACACAACAGGTGCTCCAGGGCAAAAAGCTGCTTATTATTGTGCACAAGGTAGAAAAAGCCGATGCTGACAACGTAGCTGCAATAAGACGTCTGGCGCAAAGCCTGGGCGGACGTGCCGATGCCCTGGTGGTTACTTCTTCTGATGAACCCTCTTACGAAGCCTTCAGGCACGAGCATCAGATTGCAATTCCCTATGCATTTGCAGATGCTACGCTCCTGAAAACAATTATGCGTTCAAACCCTGGCCTGGTGCTGCTAAAGGATGGAATGGTGATTGAAAAATGGCACCACAACGATACGCCCGAAGCAACGGAAGTATTGAAACTCCTGAACCGCTAGTCTATGCTTAGCTTTGTAGGTCGGCGTTTGGGCTATGGCTTCCTGGTGTTGCTGGGTGTTGTGTTGGTGGTTTTTTTCCTCTTTCATGCCCTACCCGGAGATCCGGTTGCCATGATGGCCGGACAACGTACTGATGTAGCCACCCGTGAAGCTATTCAAAAAGAGCTGGGGCTGGATAAACCACTGGGTGAGCAGCTGAAGTTGTACATGAAAGATCTTTCGCCCCTGGCCATTCATGAAAAAGGAGAGGAGGCACAGAAAAAATACAGCTATATCTCGCTAGCATCAGTAGGAGAAGATGAGGTGCTGGCACTAAAATCCCCGTATCTGCGCCGTTCTTTTCAGACCAACAAAGAGGTTTCTGAAATACTAATGGAGAATGTAGAAAGCACCCTTTGGCTGGCACTGGCTGCCATGGCCTTTGCCACGGTGCTGGGTATAGTCTTTGGTGTTGTTGCTGCCCTCAAGCAGAATACCTTTGCCGACCATTTTATCATTACCACCTCTGTACTGGGCATATCGGTCCCCTCTTTTGTATCGGCCATTGTAATAGCCATGGTGTTTGGCTACTACTTAAGCGATTATACAGGGCTAAACCTTACCGGGCAGCTATGGGTCAATCATCCTTTTTACGGACGTACCCTGCATATAGAAAACCTTATCCTGCCAGCTTTTACCCTTGGGCTGCGGCCCCTGGCCATTATTACACAGCTTACGCGTAGCTCTATGCTCGAGGTGCTTTCGCAGGATTATATCCGCACAGCCCGGGCAAAAGGCTTGCAGTACTACAGGGTTATTGGTAAACATGCGCTGAAAAATGCCCTAAACCCGGTGCTCACGGCAGTATCTGGCTGGCTGGCATCTCTTATGGCCGGTGCTTTTTTTGTTGAATTGATCTTTGACTGGAAGGGACTTGGCTTTGTAACCCTAAAGGCGGTGCAGAGCCTCGATTTTCCGGTGGTGATGGGCTCTACACTATTCATTGCCTCTATCTTTGTAGTGGTAAATATTTTTGTAGATGTATTATATGCGGCTTTAGATCCGCGTGTTCGCCTGAACTCATGAGTAATAAGTCCCTAATTGTGCTGCTGGGCATGCCTGGCAGTGGAAAAACAACCCTTGGAAATGCCCTGTCGCAAAAGCTGGAAATTCCCTTCAGCGATCTGGATGTGATGCTGGAAAAGCAGGAAGGCTGCACCATTCCCCAGTTATTTGAAAGTAGGGGAGAGGCGTATTTCAGAGAGCAGGAGTCGGGGCTGCTGAAGCAGGTGTTGACAGGTACAGAGCCTTTGGTGCTGGCAACCGGGGGTGGCACTCCCTGTTTCTTTGATAACATTGAATACATTAAGCGGCTTGCGCAAAGTGTATACCTGGAGCTGCCCTGGCCTCTGCTGGCCAAACGTCTTTCAGAGCAGCCCGGGCAGCGGCCTCTGCTTAAAGATGTGAGTCTGGATTCGATGAGCAAATCGCTGGAGGAAAAGTTTGGCTGGAGAATTCCATACTATCAGCAGGCCGATGTAAAAATAAGCGTTAGGGAAGATCAAACTGCAGAGGCGCTGGCAGAAAAGCTACTCCTACTTCTTGAAAAAAAATAAAGCTACCCCAATGCGGAGTAGCTTTATGGTATAAAGAACAATTAAGATTTTCTTAGAAGTTATAACCCAGTGTTAAAAGGGCAGAGGTAAGCTTATTTTCAATATTTACCATCGGGGTTGGATCAGCTAGTTCGTAAGGCTGGTAAGTCGAATCTCTGCGAAGCTGGCTTAAGGCAAGGTCTGCAAAGAAACGCTGTACTTTTACGCCTGCACCAACAGAAAATGTATTGGTGCTGGCATCCGTCATCAGGTTGAAATTGTAAGGATTTGCCATATGGGCAAAGCCAGCTCTTAAACGTAGGATGTTATACCGCAATTCGGCGCCAAGTCTGTAATTTACTACTGACTGGTAGTCCTGGCGGATGGCATCATTATCAGGGCCCATTACGCCATAATCATCTGTAAGCCTTGCATTGCTGTAATTAACATATTCTACATCGGCAGTAAGAAATCCCCATTTTTCTATAAAGAAAGCGGCTCCAGCTGTTAACCTGCCAGGCGTCTTTAGCCTGTAGTCCCAGGTGTTTAGCAGATCTCCCTGCTCACTGTCCTGAGTGTCCCGGAAATAAGTGGTCAGGTTCAGTTGCTCATCTTCCGTAATTTCGTAGTGCGTGGGTGTCTGGTAAGAAAGACCTATGGAAATAGCAGATATTGGGCGGGCAATTATACCTAATGTAGCATTGATGCCGCTTCCGGTAGTAAGGCGGTCAGTTTCCAGTACAAAGCGATTGTTTGGTGCTTCGTCAGGAAAATCCTGGTAAAGCTGCTCTGGCACCACCTCCTGGTAGCGCGAAACATAACGGTGCTCCAGCGATGTAATGCCAATGCCACCACCAACATAGATTTTATCGGCAATGTTGGCGCCGTAAGCCAAATTTACCTGGCCCTGTGAGCCTGAGGTTTCTATTGATTCGCGTTGCAGAATTGGGTAGTCTGCATCTGGAAGCGGCTGCTCAGTGTCGTAATAATGATAAATAGTTCCATCTTCGTTTTCGCCTTCATAAATATCAATCAGGTACGCATTATATGCCAATTGGGTAAGCCCTCCCGCAGGATTTTCAAGCACTTCTAATGGCTGGATAGTGCCAAGGTCGAAGATATCCACAAAGGAATTGGTTGGGTTGTTGCCCTCGAAGCTAATGCGGTCGTAGAAGTTATTGGTTTGCTGATAGGTGATGGCAAAGGTGTTGCTTACCACACCACTGCGGTCTTCTCCTTTTTTATTCCAGTTAAAGGCCGCACCAATGCTGCCTATGCCCAGCCGGCTACGATAATCATAGGTGCTGGGGGTATTAGACTGCTGTGTAGCTCCCGGAGCCACATAAAAGGCATCGTTTACACTATTATTGAAAATCGGTGTAATGCTTATTTCAGATCGGTTATAAAAGCCTAAACCGGCAGGGTTGCTGTAGGCAGAACTTAAATCACCTCCCAGTGCTACTTGGGCGCCGCCAATGCCTACAATGCGGGCAGTGCCACCGGGACTGTACCTGCTATACCGCAGGGCATCATTAGAGTATCTGTAGGATTGTGCCAGGCCTTCAGTAGAAACAAAGAAGCAGCCGGCACTTAAAAATATAAGTGCTAAAATCTTATTCATGATCAATTAGTTTAAAAAGGTTGCTTAATTTCCTCTTCGGCTTCGTGACGAACTACCCTCGCTGCTGCTGCGTGATGGCGTTGAACTACCGGAAGAAGAGCGGCTGCTGCCTCCGCCATTGCTCATGCTTGGCGCCGGACGGCTGGATTGCGCAGGGCTGCTGTAAGTTCTGGATGGACTTGCGCTGCGCTCCGGAGCAGAATAGCTGCGATTGTAGTCTGTATTGCGTTGTGTAGGCGCTGGAGTACTGTAGTTGCGGTCTTGTATTGATGAGCGTCTGCTATTTCTGCTTGCCCTTTCAGGTGCAGGTGTGCTGTACTGGCGATCTTCTACGCGTCGCTCTGGTCTCTGCGGTCTGGTGTAGCTGTTACGCTCCACTACTGCCTCACTTCTACGCTCGGCAGGTGCTGCCTGTTCGCGGGTTTGGGCAGGGCTTGCTACAACCTGTGGCCTTGCGTTATCTGAAGAAGAAGGACGCTGTGCACGTCCCTCATTCAGATTATTATCCTGCATAATGCTCATTGGTTCGCCACCACGGCCACCTCTGCTACGGGAAGGAGCGGCACCGCCACCATTTCCACGTGTTGGAGAAGATGGGCGGGTTTGTGGAGTTGAAGGCCTTGTTTGCGCAGGTCTGCTACGCTCTACAGGCTGGCGCTGTGGTCTTGCCTCATTGCTGCGGCTTGGCTCGGTACGCGGTGTGCGTTGCGGACGGGTAGTAGGTGTAGTAGTACGATTGTTGCCTCTATTGTCGGTTGGCACGCTACGGCCCCTCACGCCATCTGTAGCAGGTCTTACATTGCGCTGCTGTCTGCCATTAATTGTGCCACGGCTACGCACTTCATCGCTTTCAATGCGCTGGCGGCGCTCTTCTCTAAGACCCTGGTTGTTACCGGCACGTGTACCTACACCCATATCGGCAACTGCCATAGCGCGGCTTGAGCGTGGGCCATAAGTTACGTTACGTCTTGGATTGTTATCGCTGTTAACTACAACAACTGTGCTGGGGTAGTAAGCGCCCCAGTAGTTGCGGCGTCCGTAGTAACCATCATAAAAGCCGTTGCGGTAGCCATGTGCATATGGGTTCTGATAGCCCCAGCCGTTCCATGCCCATGCCGGGCGATAGGCATTGTAGTAGTAGGCACTACTTCCGCACCATGGATCCCAGAAAGGATCGCAAAAGGAACCCCATGAGTTCCAGCCCATGCCGAAGCTAATGGAGACACCGCTCCCAAAGCCTGGGCGTCCCCAGTAGGAATTTCTGCCCCATGGGCTGGCGCTGTATCCATATGGATCGTACATCCATGGGTCGTACGCCGGTCTGTTATTGTAGTAGTGGTTGTTGTAAACGGCTGTACCTGAGCCTGAAGTAGTGGCTTGTTCTTCAGTGTAATATTCTTCTTCGTAGTACTGCTCTTCAGATTCAGTACCATAGGCAGTTGCTGCATCGGGGTTAAGCTCCCGAGCAGACTGGGCATCGTACTGATCATAAGCATTTTTGGTACGCTCGGCAGCGGCAGCTTCCTGCTGCTGTTCTAACTGTGCCTGCCTGCGGGCCTCCAGCCGGGCTTGTTCTGCTGCAATTTCTTTTTCGCGGTCCTGAGCAGTAAAATACATGTCGTCGTACTCCTGTTGGGCGTACTGATTATTGGAGCAACCGCTAATCAGCGTTACAGACAGCAGTAGGGATAGAGTATATGTGAGAGCTTTCATAGGTTTGCCGTTAAAATTGTCCTTAATTTACTAAACGTGCTCTATATAAAAATAGATATTTGCCCCGGCAACTAACTATATTTGCTAGTCTTAGAACTAAGTTTAATACAACAATAATCATACCAATATAAGTTCATGAGCAAGGCTATTCCAAAAAGAAGCGAAGATTATTCCCAATGGTACAATGAACTGGTAAAGCGGGCCGATCTTGCAGAAAACTCCGGGGTGCGGGGCTGTATGGTAATAAAGCCCTACGGTTTCGGTATTTGGGAGGCCATGCGCGATCAGCTCGATCGGATGTTCAAGCAAACAGGACATGTAAATGCATATTTTCCGCTTTTCATTCCAAAATCATACTTAAGCCGTGAGGCAAGTCACGTAGAGGGTTTCGCCAAGGAGTGTGCTGTTGTAACACACTACCGTTTAAAGAACGCAGAAGATGGCAGTGGGGTTATTGTTGACCCGGATGCAAAACTTGAAGAAGAGCTGATTGTTAGGCCTACATCGGAGACTGTTATCTGGAGCACCTACAAAAACTGGATACAATCGTACCGCGATCTGCCTCTGCTTATTAACCAGTGGGCTAATGTTGTGCGATGGGAAATGCGTACCAGGCTCTTTTTACGCACGGCTGAATTTTTATGGCAGGAGGGGCATACCGCTCATGCTACTGCACAGGAGGCCGTAGCAGAAACCCGCCAGATGCTGGATATATATGCACGTTTTGCTGAAGAATGGATGGCGATGCCGGTGATCAGGGGCGTAAAAACCGAAAGCGAACGTTTTGCCGGTGCAGAAGATACGTATTGCATAGAAGCGCTGATGCAGGATGGTAAAGCCCTGCAGGCGGGCACCAGCCACTTTCTGGGACAGAACTTTGCCAAGGCTTTTGATGTAAAATTTGCCACCAAAGAAGGCGGGCTGGAGCTGGTGTGGGGTACCTCCTGGGGTGTCAGCACCCGCCTGATGGGAGCGCTCATCATGGCACACTCCGACGACCAGGGGCTGGTGCTGCCTCCAAAGCTGGCTTCTACGCAGGTGGTAATTGTGCCTATCTATAAAGGAGAAGAGCAGCTGCAGCTTATTGGCACTAAGGTAGCCGAAATCAAAAGCGCGCTGCTTGCAAAAGGCATCAGCATGCGTTACGACGATCGCGATACTGAACGCCCGGGCTTTAAATTTGCCGAGTGGGAATTAAAAGGAGTGCCCGTGCGACTGGCGATTGGTCCTAAAGACCTGGAAAAAGGTACGGTAGAGGTTGCACGCCGCGATACCGGCGAAAAAACTGTGGTTGCCCTGGACGAAAACCTGCCGGATTATATTGAGCAGCTATTGGCTGATATCCAGCAAAGTATTTATCAGAAAGCGCTGAAATTCCGCCAGGAGAATACGCATGTGGTAAACAGCTGGGATGAGTTTAAGCAGGTGCTCGACAACAAAGGTGGCTTTTTACTTGCCCACTGGGATGGCACTGCGGAAACAGAAGAAAAGATTAAAGAAGAAACCAAGGCAACCATTCGCTGCATTCCGCTGGCTGGCCAGCTCGATGCTGTTGAAGAGGAGGGTGCCTGTGTGTATACCGGTAAACCATCGCGGCAGCGCGTGGTATTTGCCAGGGCATATTAATTTTTTTCAGGATCCTGTTAATCAAGCCAGCCTTATGCTGGCTTTTTTGCTGAGGATATCATGGGATTATCTGCCGCTTTTTGCGTTTTATTATTAGTACTGTATCTTTCCATATAATTACCCCAATAAGCTGCATGCTTACCCTCATAGCCATTATTGTGCTGGTACTGCTGGGCCTGGCCCTGCTGGTGGCAGAAGTTATCTTTATACCAGGTACCACCCTTGTTGGTCTTTTGGGTATTGCTTTTGCAGGTCTGGGAGTGTTTCTGGGCTTTAGCGCCTATGGGGCCGGCGTGGGACTCTGGCTGCTTATTGGTACCTCTGTTGTGGCAATAGCCAGTGTGCTGCTGTCGATCAGGAATAAATCATGGAAGAACTTCTCGCTCGATAAATCTATTGACAGCAGGGTGAATGAAGATGATGTAATGGTGCAGGTAGGTGCCCGGGGAGTAACAGTTTCTAACCTAAGGCCTTCGGGCAATGCAGAGTTCAATGGCGTGGTATTTGAAGTACGCTCACATGGACAGCACCTGGAGGTTGGTACGCCGGTGCGGGTAAGCAGGGTAGAAGATCGAACTATATTTGTAGAACCTTTAACTATTTATCAATAGCATGGAAAATTTAGCGCTGGTGTTTGTGATCATAGCCATAGTAGTGGCCATTATGATCTTTTTCTACTTTGTACCTATTAACCTCTGGATCACAGCACGTTTTTCTGGTGTTAGAATAAATCTTTTTGAGCTGGTGTTTATGCGCATCCGTAAGGTGTCGCCCCGCCTTATAGTTGAATCGCTTATTACAGCGCAAAAAGCTGGTTTGAGCGAGATTACCTCAAGCGAGCTGGAAACGCACTACCTGGCTGGCGGTAATGTTCCTACGGTCATTAAAGCGCTTATTTCTGCTGATAAAGCAAACATCAGGCTTACCTTTAAACAAGCCACCGCCATTGACCTGGCAGGCCGCGATGTTTTTGAGGCGGTGCAGATTTCAGTAAACCCAAAAGTAATTAATACGCCCTCTGTTGCTGCCGTAGCCCAGGATGGCATTCAGCTGGTGGCGAAGGCGCGGGTAACTGTGCGTGCTAACATTGCGCAGTTGGTGGGCGGTGCCGGCGAGGAGACTATTCTGGCCCGGGTAGGTGAGGGTATTGTAACCTCTATCGGCTCGGCAGCCTCGCATAAAGCAGTGCTGGAAAATCCTGATAAAATAAGCCAGCTGGTGTTGCAGCGGGGGTTGGATGCGGGTACTGCCTTTGAAATTCTCTCCATCGACATTGCCGATATTGATGTAGGTACGAACATTGGCGCTAAGCTGCAGATAGACCAGGCCAATGCCGACCTGAAAGTAGCAGAAGCCAGGGCAGAAGAACGCCGTGCCATGGCTGTGGCCCATGAACAGGAGATGAAAGCTAAATCGCAGGAAGCCCGTGCCAATGTGATCCAGGCTGAAGCCGAAGTGCCACTTGCCATGGCAGAGGCTTTTAGAAACGGAAACTTAGGTATTATGGACTACTACAAAATGCAGAACATCCAGGCCGATACGGGTATGCGTCAGAGCATCAGCGGCGAAGGGCAGGAAGGTACCGGCGAAATTGGCCGCAGGCATGATGATGAGGATAGAAGTTAGAAGATAGAAGAAAGAACAAAAAGATAGAGGCTGCCTGATTGGGCAGCCTCTATCTTTTATCTGTCCTCTAACTTCTAATTTCTATCTTCTAAAATCACACCCTTTCCAGGATAATGGCAGAAGCACCGCCACCACCATTGCAGATACCGGCAGCGCCAAACTGGGCATCGCGTTGGTTCAGTACTGAAATCAGGGTAGTCATGATGCGGGCACCGCTGGCACCCAGCGGGTGGCCAAGGGCTACTGCGCCACCAAACACATTTACCTTGTCGGCATCAAGCTCCAGCTTTTGAATGTTGGCCAGGGCTACTGCGGCAAAGGCTTCGTTAATCTCGAAGTAATCGATCTCATTTTTGCCAAGGCCGGCCATTTTAAGGGCATTTGGTATGGCCAGGGCAGGAGAGGTGGTAAACCAGATAGGGTCTTGTGCAGCATCACCAAAGCCGCGGATCTTTGCCAGTGGCTTAATGCCCATGGCATCGGCTTTCTCTTTGCTCATCAGCACCATGGCTGCAGCACCATCGTTGATGGTAGAAGCATTGGCGGCTGTAACAGTGCCCTCTTTGGAGAACACTGGCTTCAGGCCTGGAATTTTATCGAAATGAACGTTGGTGAATTCCTCATCCTTGTTCATGATGATGGGCTCGCCCCTGCGCTGCGGAATTTCCACAGGGATTACCTCGTCCTTAAAGTAGCCTTTTTCCCATGATTCGGCAGCTCTTTTATAAGATTTTATGGCGTACTCATCCTGTGCTTCACGCGTGATGCACATTTCCTTTGCAGTATTATCGGCACAGTTGCCCATCGGGAATTTATAGTACACTTCAAAAAGGCCATCCTTCGCCAGGCCGTCAACCAGTTCACCATTTCCGTACTTGTAGCCCCAGCGTGCATTTGGTACATAAAATGGAATGTTGCTCATGCTTTCCATGCCGCCTACCACTACTACATCGTTCTGGCCAATCATAATAGATTGTGCGCCAAACATGGCTGCTTTCATGCCGCTGGAGCACACTTTGTTAATGGTGGTGCAGGGAACATTGTAGCCCAGGCCGGCACCCACGGCAGCCTGTCGGGCTGGTGCCTGTCCCAGGTTGGCTGAAACCACATTGCCCATCATCACTTCATCTACATCTTTGGCCTCTACACCTACCTTCTGCATTGCAGACTTAATGGCAATAGAACCAAGTTCTGTTGCCGAGATGCCAGCAAGCTTGCCGCCAAAACTGCCTATAGGCGTACGAACGGCCGATACGATATACACTTCTTTCATTGCTAAATAATTTTTTGGTTAGATGGCCCCTGTTAACAGGCGGGGCGTTTGTTTTAAGGCGGTTAAAAAATGTTGTTACGCAAAAAGCTGATCAAATTTATTGAAAAAGGGGCTGATAAACAAAAAGCCGGTGCCGGGAAAATGCCCTGGCACCGGCTTTAAAACGTTTGCACTGTTCTTTGCTGCTACCAGTCGGGTTTAGTACTCTTCTGGCGGCGAGCCGGTTGTCTTTGCTTCTGCTGCAGGTACTGGATCTCGTTACTCTTCATGGCCTCGAGTAACATTTTAGCCTTTTCGGGGCTGATGTTCATTTCCTGCAGCCGTTTATTTATTTCGCCCTGCGGATCACGTGCCTGTACTTCCCGCTCTTCGCCCTCTTCACCTCTATTTGCTTCACGCTGTTGTTCTTGCTGCTCATCCTGCTGTTGTTGCTCGCCAGGCTGATCTTTATCCTGTCCCTGCTGGTTCAGGTCTTCTTCAGATTGCTGTCCGGCAGAGGATTTCTGCTGCTGCTTGCTCTGCTGGTTTTGCTCGTCCTTTTTTTGTTGTTCGTTTTGCTGCTGCTGTTGGTTCTGTTGCTGCTGTTGTTGCTTTTTGAGTTTCTGGTGCAGTGCCTGCAGCTTCTGATCATTTGGGTACTGCTGCAGGCCCCGCTCCAGCGTTTGAAGCGCCTCCTGCTGTTGTCCTGCAATGTAATGGTTGGCAGCAGCATGAAAGGTGCCCTCCGGACCACTGGCTGCAGCACTGCCGGATTGTGCCCGGCCTAAAAAGGGTAGCAATAAAAGGATCATAGGGAGCAGGTAAAAGGCCGGCTTCCCAATCAGGCTGTTAAAACGAATATTTCTACTGATAACGATCATTGTTTTATCTTTTAGCAAATGGCCTGCTTTGGCCTGCTTTTAGACCGGGCCTGCTCATCTAATACTATAACGTTACATGTGCCCAAAAGGAATAAGCGGTATGCACTTTTTAGCTTTACAATTTCAGCCTTAAACTTGTTCCCGCTCTTAGTTCGCTGGAATTTCAGGGTAGGACTGCTATAGCTGGCGTAGACCTGGTGCCAGTGGCCAACCCTGCTATTCGTCTATTTCCGCAACATCGCCAAGCCTGCTGATATAGTCGTTATAAGCTGCGATCGTTGAATCCTGCTCCATGCTTTCCTGCATAAGCCTCAGGGCATCGGTATACCTGAACTGCCTGGAAAGCGCATCTGCTTTTGCTTTCTGTTGCCTGGCCCATTCAGAAGGCTCTATCTTAGGCTGGTCTTCCTGTTGCTGCTGGTCATCCTTCTGCTCATTATCCTGCTGTTCGTTCAGGCGTTTCCAGGCCAGCTCATAATTCATGCGGGCACTTTCATTGGCAGGATCAGCTTTCAGGGCTTCCTTGAAATACTGCAGTGCATTCTGTAGCTGTTTTTCATCCTCTGAGGCAAGAAAACCCAGCTGCTGCAGGGCTACAGACTTAGCAGGCCTGCCGGCAGCGCCTTCAGCAATCTGGCGGTAGGCTTCGGTGGCCTTTTCTTTTTCTTCGGCACGTAAAAGAGCGTGGGCATGGTTAAGCTTTACGGCATCAGATTCATCGCCCCACTTTGTGCGCAGTGTCTCATAGATGGCTGCTGCCTCTGCATAGCGCTCTTCCATATAGGCATCGGCTGCAGCTTTTTTTAAGCGATTGGTTTCTGCAATGCGGGTAAGGCTGTTTCCGCCACCCTGCCAGACTGTGAGTATAAAAACAAAGAAAAATCCCCATTTCATAAGCGCAATAACTTTAGGTGCAGCATGGCATCCAGGGCCAGCAAAATAAGGGCTGCTGCCAGAAAATAGTAATATCGGTTCGAGGAAACATCTATCAGGCGTGCGTCCTGCATTTCGCCCTCAACGGCTGCCACAGCGTTTATAAGCTTTTGGGTTTCATTCAGGCGATTATTTATTTCATAATAGCTGCCATTAGCCTCCTGGGCAAGCCTTTTAAGTGCATCAGCGTTCAGTCGTGTAATTACTTCTTCGCCCTCATTATTGCGTTTGTAGAGCCGTCTTTCTCTGATGCGGCTACCTTCCTGGGTACCTACGCCCAGGGTGAAAAGCCTGATCCCTTCTTTCTTGTATTCATTGGCCAGTGCCTGGGCTTCTTCGCCAAAGTCTTCGCCATCGCTGATCAGGATCACCAGCCGGGAGGAGGGTTTGCCTTCCTGTGTTCCTTCTTTCTTAAGTTTATCGAGTGCCAGCTGCAGTGGTGCTGCCAGTTCTGTGCCGCCATAAGGGATGAGGCCCGTATGCAGGGTTTCCACAAAAAGCTGTAGGGCACTGCCATCAAAGGTAAGCGGACTCTGAATGAATGCTTCTGTGCCGAAGATGATGATGCCCACCCGATCAGAAGAAAAAGCATTCACCATTTTTTTAAGCTCAAACTTTACTTTCTCCAGGCGGCTGGGCTGCACATCATAGGCATTCATCGATTTTGAAAGATCGACTGCGATGAATATGTCTTTACCAACAGCTTTTATTTCTCTTTTTGCCTGTCCGAACGTAGGTCCCAGCCATGCCATGAGCAGCAGGGTAAATACGAGGGTACGCAAGATAAATTTTACCAGAAATATACTCGTCTTCCCCTCTACCACTTGTGAGGCTCTGTAAAAGCGGTAGGCATACAGGAGGTAGCCAATACCAAACAGTAAAATGAGAGCGATTTCGTATGTGCCAAAGTTTTTATACCAGTTCATGGAGTAGATTGCAGCAGGGGTAAATATAATAAGTACCTATCAGAGAACCCAATTCCTTTATAAAGATAGGGTTAGGGTACTGGCTGAAAGAAAAACGAAGAAAATCATTTTTTTATTTGGTGTGTAATCTACCATTCCCTTATATTTGCATCACTTTTCCGGTAAACGGAGAGCGCACTTCCGGGAAGTCGGAAGCGTAGACGAACGGAGAGGTGGGTGAGTGGCTTAAACCAGCAGTTTGCTAAACTGTCGTACGGGTAATGCTGTACCGGGGGTTCGAATCCCCCCCTCTCCGCTGAAACGTCTTAATGACAAAAAAAGAAGATACCGCTCGGGGTGTAGCGTAGCCCGGTATCGCGCCTCGTTTGGGACGAGGAGGTCGTAGGTTCGAATCCTGCCACCCCGACTACTAAAAACCGCATTTGCAAGCTGCAAATGCGGTTTTTTCGTTTTATAATGCCTACTGCGACCTGAAGTGAGACCAAAAACTATTTTGAATCATTAGGAAAATACAATTATCGCAATGGCTCGTCCCCGTCAAAAGTCTATCCCCGCTCCGACTATCTATCTCATAGACAGGGAATATGAATAAGCGCTGGTTTATTAAATTTTACATTTGGCATGAGGTTAAGCAGGAACACGTTCCTAAGAAGGTGTCTGGCTACATTAATACATTTAAGTCAGAAGGTGAAAGGTTAGCAGCTGCCCAAGAGCTTAAGAAGAATATTCAGGAGCTACTAAAGAATGGCTGGACAGTTGGTAAGAAATAGGCATCAGAAAAGAAGAAGCTATTTCAGGGTTTCACTGTTGAGCAAGCCCTAGATTTTGTCGTTGAAAAAAAGAAAACGAAAATAGAGAGGGGAGTACATAGATTTATAGGGCTATCAAAAAATTCTTTCCTCCTTGGTTGGAGGCTAATGGTCATGCAAGCTTACTTATCAAAGATCTAACCGGAGAAATTCTGCAAGCGTATTTGGACCATCTCAAGGAAAAGGGTACAGCAGATAAGCCTCTAAGCAACAAAACCATAAATAACTACAAAACTGCTTTTGGAGTGGTATGTAATACACTTCAGAAAAGAGAGAAAATCTGGAAAGAGCATTTGCCCACACATAATTTTGGTATGTTGCTGACCTCCTCTGATAAACATGCTGCATTTAATCCTTTCCAGCTTAAACAGATCAAGGAAAAATGTAAAGAGCTGGATCATGAGTACCTATGGATCTTCGCTCAATTTATTTATTATACCCTGGCCAGGCCACATGAACTACGCCATTTAAGGGTAGAGCATCTGGAACCGGAGCAGGATCGTATTTACATTCCATCAATTGCAAAGGGTAGGGTAGGAAATTACATTGATATGTACGACCCGTTAAAACAACTGATCCTTGATCTGGGAATAAAGAAATTCCCAGGTCATTACTTTGTATTCACCCAATTTCGAGAACCTGGTACAGAACAGATCGGTAGGAACTACTTCTATAAGCTTAATCGTAAAGTGCTAGAGGCAACGGGTCTCGATAAGAACAGTAGAAATTTTGATCTCTACAGTTATAAGCATACTGGCTGTATTGCTCTTCATAATGCCAAAGTGCCACTCATTGATATTATGCACCAGTGTCGGCATAAAACTCCTGAGCAGACCATGAAATATTTGCGTGAACTTGACTTATTCAGAAAGAAAGATCACCTGCTAAAAGTAGAGGCGATATGATGATGTGCTGTAACAATATCTTTGATTAGTTTTGATGTCGTTACGTGCTAAGCTTTCAAAACCTATGCTAGACAGTGTGTAATGATTATTTTACTCTCATCTCAATTACATCATGAGCATCAACCACAAAAATATCCGGATCCTATATCCGCATAACTTCCCGGCCCAAAATTACTAAGCAAGAGGTAGCCGCTTGGGTGGATAATCTTCTGTTCAGTATGTTGATTTCTTAGTCTGCAAATTCTGCAACAAACCAGGGTGCCTGGTAGCCATATGAAAAGAATAATATCATTTATATTTTAATAGATGATACTTCTTCATATATTCCTTATACAGCCAGTTGACCTATTCTATGAATTCTTTATTATCTCTATTTTATGTGGCTATTTTGCGAGGCAGCTAAGTCATCACTGTTGATGTCCTTGTCTGTATAATTTCTAAGAAATTATGAGGAAATACTTCTATACAACCAACATATCAAAAATAATACTATTACTGGTTTGGGTAAGCATGCTACTTATCGGGCATGTGCATGGGCAGAATAATCTGAATAATTTCAACCACATAACAACTTCCAATCAATTCTCACTTAATTCAGTGACTGCTATCAGTCAGGATAAAAGTGGATTTATGTGGTTTGGTACCAGAAAAGGCTTGTTCCGATATGATGGCACCAGGCTTAAAATGATTGAAAAGGATTATACAGATCAAACCTTTTTTAATTCAAATGATATTAATGGGATCCATATAGACAGCAAGGGTTTGATCTGGGTGGCTACAAGCGCTGGACTTAGTACCTTTAACCCTGAAAAAAATATCATTAAAAATTTTCCTATAGATCCATCGGACGGTTCCTCGACATCGTCTAATGTTATTACCTGCGTGCAGGAGATGAACTCCGATGAGATCTGGATTGGAACTGATAAAGGATTAGATATTTACAATCCTGGTAGTAAAACTTTTAGGCATATTCTGCACAATCCTTCTCTCAAAGCCAGTTTAAGTTCAAACAGTATTCTTTCCCTGTATCAGTCGGCCGACGCTACCATCTGGGTTGGTACAGAAAACGGCTTGAACAAACTCCTCAAATCACCTTCAGAAGATAAATATCAGTTCAAAGTATACCAGCATCATACTGATAACGCGAATAGCATCATCAATAACCAGGTAAATGTACTCCAGGAAGACAAAAAAGGAAATCTATGGGTTGGTACAAGTAATGGGCTGGATTATTTAGATGTTGCAACCGACACATTTCTGCATTTCAGCAAGAAGAAAGAAAATAGTTTTACGAATGAACTGATTCGCGCCATGACCATAGATTGGAATGGGCGTTTATGGGTAGGTACCTATGATGGTATTAATGTTATCGATACCAATAGTGCTGTTGAGCACATCAAACATGAGCCTGATGTACCATCAAGTTTGGTCGATAATAAGATCAGAGCACTCTTCACCGATAGGAATGGTACCGTTTGGTTAGGTAGTTATTATGGTGGCATAAATTATTGGGACCACAGGCAGCTTAATTTTTCTAAAATTGATGAGGGGAACGGCCGTAAGCTAAGCTTTAAAGTGGTAAGTGCAATTGTGGAGGACAAGGAGGAGAATATATATTTTGGTACAGAGGGTGAGGGAATATCAATTCTTAATGCAAAATCAAATAAGTATGAATACGTTAACACCCTGAAAAACGGGTCTACTATTGGTTCTGTTAAAACACTTTTTCTGGAGGGTGAGAAAAAGCTTTGGATTGGCACCTTTAACAGCGGTTTATTTTATTTAGATAAAGCAACAAACGATTGCAAACAGTACAAGAATGATCCTGGGAACAATCAATCCATCAGTTCCGACCAAGTATTGTCAATTGCACAGGGTGAAGGAGATAAGCTTTGGATTGGAACCCTCACAGGAGGTTTGAACCTTTTTGACCCTGTTCGGGAAACCTTCGTTCGAATACAATCAAGGGCAAATGATGAGCATTCAATTTATGGGAATTCTGTCCGTGCGCTTCATGTAGATCAGAAAGGTGATTTATATGTTGGCACATCCCTTGGTTTAAGCGTGTTACGAGAACCTCATATACAGGTATCAAGTTATAAATTTGATAGAATTAAGCCTGCCGGCAAGTCAATAGCACAACTAAATATTCATGACATCTATGAAGATAGACAAGGGCAAATTTGGGTAGGAACCCAAGGCTATGGTTTTTTTCAGGTCAGGAATAATCAATTGGTATCAGTAAGCCTGAAAGGAGTCACCACGGTCTACGCTATAGTTCAAGATGAAAAAAATGTGTTTTGGCTTAGTTCAAATGAAGGGATCATCAAGTATGATCCAGAGAAAGAAACTTTAAGAATATATGATAGAAAGGAAGGCGTTCAGTCAAATGAATTTGTCAAATCTTCCAAACTATACTCAAAAAGCGGCAGAATTTATTTTGGTGGCGCCTCGGGAGTCACATCGTTTCGACCAGAAGGATTAGGGATCATCAATGAATATGCACCAGAGGTAGTGATTACCGGATTCAGGTTGTTTGATAAAACCCTGGAAGTTGGCGATAGTACGGGACTTTTACATCGCGCCATTGAGCATACGCAAGAATTGACCCTGGATTACGATCAGAATATTTTCACCATCAATTTTGCCATGCCCAATTTCATTGAAACGGAAAACAACCTTTATAGGTACCGTTTGAAAGGGCTTGAAAAGAAATGGACAACAACCGCAACTCCATCAGTTACCTATACCATTCAGCAAGGTGGAGATTATGTATTTGAAGTATCAGGCGAAAATGGGGATGGCTTTAAAACCAGCAGTACTACCTCACTGGCTATTGAGGTGTTGAGCCCTCCCTGGCGTACATGGTGGGCTTATCTGGGGTATGGCTTGGTGGTGTTGGGAATCTTTATAGCTATTGTATATGAATATCAGTCCAGAATAAAGCTCCAGCATAAACTTGAAATGGAAAGCAGGGAGTTTCTACATCAACAGGAAGTGAACAAACAAAAGCTTCAGTTTTTTACCAATATCTCTCATGAATTCAGAACGCCCTTAACCCTTATCTCTGGCCCGCTCCAAAAGCTGATCGAAGACTATAAAGGCCCTCATAAATTGTTCCGCCAGCTTTTGGTGATCAAAAAAAACACTGATCAGCTTTACAAACTCATCAATGAGTTGCTGGATTTCAGAAAGCTTGAAAATAAACAAATAAAGCTTCAGGCTGCCGAGGGAAATATTGTTAAATTTTTAAGGGAGATCTATCTTTCTTTTCAACAACAGGCCAAATCCAATAAATACACCTACACCTTTGAAACTGACTCAGAAGAAATAAAGGTATATTTTGATCGCGACAAACTGGAAAAAGTTTTTTACAACCTCCTGGCCAATGCTTTTAAATATACTCCCCCAAAGGGGACTGTTGGTGTTGCACTGAAATGCACCAGTTCACACATAGAGGTTATCGTCACAGACAATGGCGATGGCATGGAAGCGCACCAGATAAATAGAATATTTGACCAGTTTTATGAAATACCTGATCAGAAAAGCTATGGTCAGTTTATCCATGGATCAGGCATTGGTCTGGCTATTGTAAAAAGCATTGTGGATTTGCACAAAGGTGAGATCAGGGTAGTGAGTGAAAAAGGAGCTGGAAGCAGCTTTATCGTGGCACTACCACTAGGAAGTCAACATCTTCTTGCTGATGAGCTGATCAAAGAATTCAAGGACAGTGAAGATATCAGCCAGTACGCCCCTAAACAGGCACTGGAAGCAGAACCATCTCCAGTTTTAAATGGAGAATTTATGGCAGCTCAGGATGATGGTAAGAAATGTGTATTAGTAGTGGAAGACAATCCAGAGGTTGGCAGCTTCATCAGAAGTGTACTTACAGACCACTACAGTGTAGTATTGGTGGAAAACGGATTGTTTGGTTATAAAAGTGCCATCAAGCTTCAGCCAGACCTGATCATCAGTGATTTGATGATGCCTGAAATGGACGGGATCGAGTTTTGCTCCAAAGTTAAAACAGATATCAGAACAAGTCACATACCTTTCATACTGCTTTCTGCAAGAACCTCTCTGGTCTTTAAATATGATGGCTTGGAATCTGGTGCGGATGATTATCTCAATAAACCATTTGAGATAAAAGAGCTACTCTTAAAGTGTAAAAACATCATTCACACACACGAGAGGCTCAAGGAGAAATTTTCAAATTCTGGTGTGTTTGCTCCCTCTGATATGGCTGTTAACTCACTGGATGAAACCATGATGAAAAAAGCATTTCAGATTGTGCATGATAATATATCTAATGAGTTATTTGGGGTAGAACAATTTAGCGAAGAACTGGGCATTAGCCGATCTTTACTTTTTACAAAGTTCAAAGCCTGGACCAACCAGACTCCCAATGAATTTATCCTCGGCATGCGCATGAAGCAGGCATCGTTCCTGATTGAGAAAAATCAGTACAACCTCTCGGAAGTAGGATATAAAGTAGGCTTCAAAGACCCCAGCTACTTCTCTAAAGTTTTCAAAAAACATTTCTCACTATCTCCTAAAGCATATTCAGAGAAATTTCACAAAGACTTCTACGTCGAGTAGCCCCTTCCACGGGCTTTAAAGCCCTAATTAAACGATTTTACCATCTTTCTGGACGAATATCCCCTCTGATCGAGATACATTGGAGGGTAGTACTTTTTGTCCTGTGTATTCATGACAAGGCTATTATTTATGATTAGGCAGCAGTATGCGCTGGCGCAAAAATTAACAGCTGTTCTGCTTTCTTCACACCTAAAGGCTTATGAAAATTATAGAAATACTTTTTCTGGCAGGGCTGTATTTAGGTTTGCCGCTCTCCGGTCTTTCCCAGGCCAGCGTTTTTAAGCCGCAAACCCACGTAGCAATTGAGGGAGAGAAGTGGTTCATCAATGGCGAACCTACTTTGAAAGGTAAACAGTGGCGAAATTATCAAATAGAAGGTCTTCTGCCCAATGCGCGTATGGTGCAGGGGACTTTTGATGATTTAAACCCTCAAACCAGAGACAGGTGGAAATATCCGGATACCGGAAAATGGGACGCACAACGAAACCACCAGGAGTTTCTTGCTGCCATGGATGCGTGGGCTTCACACGGTCTGCTGGCCATAACCCTTAATCTGCAAGGGGGAAGTCCGCAGGGGTATTCCGGGCAGCAACCCTGGCATAATTCGGCACTTGATCGTGATGGAAATTTGCAGAAAGACTACCTGGCGCGGCTGTCTGCCATTATTGAAAAAGCCGATCGCCTGGGCATGGTCGTGATGCTGGGAATATTTTATTTCGGACAGGACGAAAGAGTCAAAGATGAGGCTGCAGTAATAAAATCTGTTGACAACACAGTAGCATGGCTGCTGGACCAGGGCTATAGAAATGTAGTGATTGAAGTTGCAAATGAATGTGATAATAAAAAATACGATCATGATATCATAAAGCCTCACAGGATCACAGAACTTATTGAGCGGGTAAAGCAGCAGGAAAGAGCGGGTTATCGGGTGCTGGTAAGTACCAGTTTTAATGGAGGATCCATTCCAACCGATGAGGTGATCGCCGCTTCTGATTTTATACTTATACATGGAAATGGGGTAAAGGAACCTGCAGGCATGAATAATATGGCCAATACCATACGCAACAAAGCACTATACTCCCCCAAGCCGATCGTAAATAACGAAGACGACCACTTCGACTTCGATCAGCCCCTCAACAACTTTGTGGCTGCCACAAGTGCCTACGTCTCCTGGGGATACTTTGATTACAGAAAAAAGGGCGAAGCCTTCGCAGAAGGTTACCAGAGCATGCCTGCAGATTGGGGAATAAACTCCAGCCGTAAGAAGCAGTTTTTTGGATTGCTTAAAGAAATGACTGGTAAGCTTTAGTGTCGCCATCAGATAAAATCTAAATCATGAAAAAAGCTACTACAATTTACTCCTTTCTCAACATGGAAATCTTATTGTCAGCTTGCATTCTGTTGCACATAGCTTGTGGCGAAACAGATGCTGAGTCTATGGCCATACCAGCTGATGCTGAAGCAGAGACAATCAGTAATAGTGGGCTGGTAGTGGTAGAACTAGAGTCGAACCAGCAAAGCAGTAGTTGGAAAAAAGGCAGCACGGAGGTAGAAGGCAAATCGATCACTTACATATTTTCTGATACGGAATACTTCAAAAATCCAGGCAATAAGCTGCTGGAGTATAAGATAAAGATTGGCCTCCCTGGTACTTACGGGTTTCTGTGGCATAGCAAGGTGGGAGCGGGTACCAGTCCTACAGATAATAATGACACCTGGCTCAGGATTATTGACGCTGATGATTTTTTTGCTAAAAACAGCCAGGGAAGCATTCTTCATCCAAAGGGTATTTGTGTTAGTGACTGCCCAAATGGAGCCGGGGAAAAGGGATGGTTTAAAGTGTACAGCAATGGTACCGTCAATTGGTCGTGGAGAACAAAAACAAGCGATAAAGATCCTCATGAAATCTATGCTACTTTCAATGAGGCAGGTACTTATACGGTTCAAATATCTGCCAGGTCAGCCAATCAGTTCTTAGATCGTTTTGTGCTCTATCACCTGGAAAAATATTCCGAAAATGAAGTTAAGGACCTGTCGCTTCCCCAGCAGGGAATATAACAGGACTACCTCATTCTTAAAATAATAGTTTAAATGTAGGCTATGAGGAAATTTTATTTGCATGCAGCTATATTGAAAGGCTTGAGCATTACTTTCAGCACCCTGTTGATGCTGCTCTATGTAAGTTGTGCAGAGGAGATAAACCAGGGCATCAGCGAGCAACTTTTCAAAACCCCGCCCCGGGATGTCAGACCTAAAACATGGATGCATGCCATGAGCGGCAATATGAGCAGGGAGGGCCTTACGAAAGACTTTGAGTCCTTGGCTGAAGTGGGCATTGGCGGGCTGTTGTTGTTTAACATCACGCAGGGTATTCCCAATGGCCCTGTGCAGTATAATTCTGAGGAACATCATGCCTTACTTGCCCACGCAGCAAAAGAAGCCCAGCGTTTAGGCTTGAGTTTTGGCATACATAACTGCGATGGCTGGTCTGCCAGCGGAGGCCCCTGGGTGAGCCCGGCGCAGTCTATGAAAATGGTGGTGTGGCGTGAAGTGTATACACAGGGTGGCCCTATATCCATTCAAATACCACAGCCTACCAGCAGGGAAGGCTTTTATGAAGATATTGCCGTACTGGCATTCCCTTCTTTATCATCTGCCGCTGGGGCAGCACCTGCAAAAGTTACTGCATCGCATCCGGATTTTGATTTAGCCCTGGCTACCGATGGCCGATGGGATGAGTCTTCCCAGCTAGAAGCAGGGAATGACAATGGCGCTCCGTGGATTCAGTTTGATTATACTGCGCCTATAACGCTTAGATCGGCATTTTTAGTCTTCAGGGACAGACACGCAAAGGCGGAGCTGCAGGTGTCTGATGATGGGGTAGACTTTAAAAAAGCAGTGGCACTGGAAAAAGTTCGGACGGGCAAAGGAGAATGGGCCATTGCCGATGGATTTGAGGGTGTGTCTGGCCAGTTCTTCAGGCTACAGTTCAATCAGAAAGTATCGTTGAAGGAAGTGGAGTTGAGTGAGCGGTACTCCATCGATAATCTTTTTGGCAGAAATGCCATGGCCAGAACAGAGGATGCCCAACTGAAGCCAATTGGTACGCCAGCCGATAAAGATATTATCCAGCAGGAATCTATCCTGGATCTTAGCCAGTACATGGATCCAGCAGGCATGCTCCGGGCAGAACTGCCACCCGGAGAGTGGACCATCATGCGTTTTGGCTATACCTCAACGGGGGCATTCAATAATCCTGCCTCGCTGGCTGGCAGGGGCCTGGAGGTTGACAAGCTTAACAGAGAAGCCTTTAAAAGCCATTATGATGCTTTTGTAAAGCAAGTGGTAAACAAGGCGAAGCCGCTTGCCCCGGATGCCTTTCAGTATGTAGAGATAGATAGTTATGAAATGGGCGGGCAAAACTGGACGGACAGCTTTGAGCAGATTTTTCAGGATAGGTACGGCTATAGTCTTCGACAATTTTTACCCCTTATTGCCGGGCGATTTGTAGGGGGAGCAGAGGTTGCAGAAGCTGTGCTTTGGGACTACAGAAACCTTATCAGTGACTTAATGACAAAAAATTACTTTGCCTACTTCACTGAACTCTGTCATGCAGATGGGCTGAAGAGCTACATAGAACCTTATGGCTTTGGTCCTTTAAATGACCTTGAAATTGGTGGCAAAGCTGATTTGCCAATGGGTGAATTCTGGATGAACCGGCCTGTTACCATGGTGGCTTCTGCGGTTTCATCAGCGCATATTTATGGCAAAAATGTTATTTCAGCAGAATCTTTTACTTCCAATCCCGAGATTAACTGGAAGGGCCATCCGGCCATGGCCAAACGCTCCGGTGACCGGGCCTGGGCCAGCGGCATCAACGAATTTATGTTTCACCGCTTTGCCCACCAGGCTAATACACATGTGGAGCCCGGCATGACCATGAATCGTTGGGGCTTCCATTTCGATAGAACCCAAACCTGGTGGAAAAATGCCGGCGCTGCCTGGTTTACCTACATAGCAAGGGGCTCTTACCTGCTTCGGCAGGGGGTGCCGGTGGCGGATCTGCTGGTATTTGTGGGCGATGGTTCGCCTAATTCAGTCGTGGATAGGGAAGACTTCACACCAGCGATACCTTCAGGAATCAAGTTTGATTGTGTTAATGCAGATGTGTTGATTAATCGTCTACAGGTGGAGGAGGGTAAACTTATGTTGCCTGAAGGGACTTCCTATCGCGCCCTTATTATCAGAAACGCAAAACAGCTTTCTCTCGGCACCCTCCAAAGACTCGTGGAACTAAAGCAGCAGGGCGCCCTGATAGGGGGAGAACTGCCCCAGGAACTGGGCGGTTACGGGCATAGTGCGGAAACCCAAAGCAGGTTCATAGCACTAAAAGCGCAACTAGAAGAAGTGCTCGTAGAAGCTGGCAGCTTTAATATCCAACAGTTTTTGACGGAAAATGGAATAGAAGAAGATTTTAAGATTGAGGGAAGAAATGATATTGATTTTGCGCATAGAGCACTCCCAGCGGCAGATCTCTATTTTCTATACAACCCGGATTCTCTTGCACGGGAGTTTAAGGTCCGTTTTCGCATGAGCGGTAAAAAGCCAGAGCGCTGGAATCCTATAGACGGTTCGGTAGAAAAGCTGGGACAATTTCGCATGGAAGACAAGTATACCCTGGTACCCATAAGGCTTTTACCCGGAGCCTCGGCTTTCGTTGTTTTCAGAGAATCTCTACAACGGGATGATCTTTTTGTAATAAACAACAATCAGGGGGATATTTCATTTACTTCAGCTGGTGGGCATCAGCTGTTTGCTGCGATTGAAAAAAACGGTACTTACCAGGCTACCTTGAGCAACGGCAGTGAATGGCGCAGGGAGGTGAATTATCTGCCGGTTCCCTTAACGATCAACAGTCCCTGGCTGGTTAAATTTCACAAGTCTTATGGCCCGGCGAAGGCAGTTGCAATGGATTCTCTCATCGACTGGAAAGACTATCCCCTCGACAGTGTTAGATATTATGCCGGTACTGCTACCTATCGAACCAGCTTTAGCATGCCCGCTGATTTACTTTCTGAAGATACAGAAGTAATGCTTGACCTGGGCGATGTGCATATTGTGGCAGCGGTTAAGGTAAATGGCAAGGCCCTGGGGGTGCTATGGATGCCTCCCTTCATCGCCAATATAACAGATGTGCTGAAGCCGGGCGAAAATAAGCTTGAGATTGAGGTAACCAACCAGTGGTCTAACAGGCTCATTGGGGACGAACAATATCCTGCACATGATGGTGGCTATGAACTGGGGCATCATGGGCTTACAGATCTGCAAATGCCCGACTGGTATGTGAAAAATGAGCCTTTGCCAGCCGGCCCGAGAAATACTTTTACCACGGCCCCCTTTTACCAGGCCAGCGATTCGCTGATGCCCTCGGGGCTAAAGGGACCTGTTAAGCTACTATTCAGAAAGAAGTTGAAAGTGGCTAATATGTCTGGCACTTCCACCAGTCATACTTCAAAAATGAAATAGCCTCTCAATCCGCTACAAACAGATGAATTCCTATCCTCATACTATAAAATTATCCTTACTGTTGCTTTGTGCTCTTTCATTGAGCACCTGCCACAAACCGGAGATAGTAGGAACACCTGAAACAGTAGTAGACAACATGCTGTCTTTTGCCTATCTGGATAAGGCAGGGCAGGCAGGTGCCATCATAAATAAAATTGTTTAAACACTTTACAAAAAAATAAATGAGTTCATTAAAATTCTATATATCCCTCTGCTTTTGCCTGTGCACAGTATTGCTCTGTACAGCCCAGGAAAACCATGTCTCCGAAATCAATATCCTCAAAAAAGACCATCCAAGGCTTTTACTTTTAAAAGGAGAAGAACAACAAATCAAAGCCGCTATTGAGAGAAGCCCGCTGATGGCGCAGGTTCATGAGGCTCTTTTGGAGGAATGTGATGCTATTTGTCAGGTGCTTCCTATTGAGCGCATCCAAATTGGGCGCCGCCTGCTGGATAAATCGCAGGAAGCCTTAAGGAGGATATTCTTTTTGTCTTACGCCTACAGGATGACGCAGGATGAAAAATACTTTAAGCGAGCAGAAAAAGAATTACTGGCCATTTCAGCTTTTTCCGACTGGAATCCTTCTCATTTTCTGGATGTGGCGGAAATGACCATGGCTGCTGCAATCGGGTATGACTGGTTGTATGATCAGTTATCGCCTGCCTCTAGAGGGCTTATCAGAAAAGCTATCATTGAAAAAGGGTTGAAGCCTTCCTTTATTAATCCAAATGATCGATTTACTAAGGTAACCCATAACTGGAATCAGGTATGTAATGCAGGAATGACCTTTGGCGCGCTGGCCATTGCCGAGGAAAATCAGGCGCTGGCTAAGCAGGTAATCGACAGGGCACTGGCAACGATTCATTTGTCGATGGATGAATATAATCCTGATGGTGCCTATCCTGAGGGTTATCACTATTGGGGGTATGGCACTAGTTTCAATGTGTTGTTTTTAAGTGCTCTCGAAAAAGCCTTAGGAACAGATTATGGCCTTAGCGCTTCACCGGGGTTTCTGAAAACGGCTGGTTTTAAGCAGCACATGACTGCACCTACCGGAAAACCGTTTAACTACAGCGATTCCGACATGCACAGTGGCTTAAGCCCTGTTATGTTCTATTTTGCCGAAAAGCTAAATGACCCTTCGCTTTTATGGATTGAAAAAGAATATATCCGGAAGCTCGGTGCTACCAGACTATCAGAAGATGATTACCGCATTATGCCGGCCCTAATGGTATGGGGTAAAAATATAGACCTGCAAGGAGCACCTGCTCCTGATCATAAAGCCTGGATGGGCCAGGGGCCTAATCCCGTTTACTTGATGCGTACCTCCTGGTCAGATACCAGGGGCATCTACCTGGGTTTTAAAGCAGGTTCCGCATCCGTAAACCATGGCCATATGGATGTTGGCTCCTTTGTTATGGAGGCAGATGGGGTAAGGTGGAGTTCTGATCTAGAAAGGCAGCCCTACGAAAGCCTTGAATCTAAGGGCTTAAATATCTTTGGGCGTAGTCAGGATGCACAACGCTGGACCATATTCAGAAACAACAACTTTTCTCATAGCACCCTTACGGTAAATAATCAGCTGCAAAGGGTAGATGGATATGCTAAAATAGATCATTATGCTGACGAGCCGAATTTCAAGTTTGCTGTTTCTGATTTATCTACCGTCTACGATGGCCAGCTGGCAAGCATTAGGCGGGGAGTAGCTATACTTGATGAGCAATATGTGGTGATTCGTGATGAAATCAAAGCTTCTTCCAGTCCTGAAACCACCATTCGCTGGACGATGCTGACCGAGGCTGAGGTTACCATCACTAGCAAGACTAGCGCGCTGCTAACAAAGGACGGAAAAACCTTAAGGCTGCAGGTAAAATCACCGGCTTCAGTTCAACTAAAGACCTGGAGTACTGCACCCACTACCGACTATGATGCACCCAATCCGGGCACTGTACTGCTTGGTTTTGAATATGACCTGCCCGCGAATTCAAGCCATACATTGCAGGTAGTACTTATTCCTCAATCTGCGGGTAATCTGCAGGTTCTGTTCGACCAAAAGCTGGAAGCATGGAAGCCGTGAATTTATGCATGCCTACATCAGCTCTACTGAAATTTGTAAGCCTGCTGCATTTTGTGCTGTTGCCATACATAGCTTATAGTCAATGCTCCAAATTCTCCAAAAATAGGCTCGATGTTTGAATACCGTCGGCTAGTCTTGAGCATTCCTTGAAGTCCTCTAATACTAAATCACCTAAAGACCCTTCCATAGTAGCCCGCAGTTTACTATGCCAAAGGAATTCCCCTTTCGGGAGGCGCACGGCTAGTGGGGTGAAGGGACGGTACGCCGCTGCGGTGGGTTGTGAAGAGCTTCCTGAACACTTTCTTTTACGGCAGGAGGTTCATGCGATCTTGTATAAATATTATCAAGTCAATCTATTAAATACACTTAAAGCATGAATAAAAATGCTATAAACCCAATCAGCTCAAAATCTTTAAATCAGTGCTTGTTATCTCTTCTTTTGATGATCGTCATGGGCTGCAATTCCAAAAGTGAGATGAGCAGAGAATATAAAAGTAGTGTTCAGGAGGTAACTGCCGATAAAAATACTTTTTACCAATACAACATCTGGTGGGGGTTTGTGAATAAGGTATTTGATGGAGACCTTACGGTAAAAGAACTTAAGGCCAGAGGTAGTATTGGCCTGGGTTCCTATACCCAGTTAGATGGCGAGCTGGTGATGCTGGATGGCATACCTTATCGCATCCGTGAAGATGGCAGCGTTAGCATTCCAGCAGACAGTGATAGTATCGTTTATGTAGATGCTGCTTTTTTTGAGCCGGAATCCACATTCAATATTGAAGAAAGAGTCAATTTTGATTCATTAAGGCGTAGAATCAATAGCCAGCTTCCAACCCAAAACAATTTTTATGCTTTTGTGATCAAAGGTGATTTTAGCTATATGAAATGTGGTGGGTTGAGCAGGCAGGAAAAACCATACACCGAAGGACTGGACGTGTTAATTCCGGCAAGGCCTGTTTTCGAGCGGGAGAATTTTAGGGGTACCATGATCGGATTCTTTTGCCCTGAATTTATTGGCAACATCAATGTGACCGGGTACCACATGCATTTTATTTCTGAAGACAAACAATTTGGCGGCCACGTAATGGAATTTAGTGCCAGTAATCTAAGCATTGAGGTTGATCCATTGCTGGAGTATCATTTTACCCTGCCCGAATCAGATGATTTTTCTAATGTAAGCATGGAAAAGAAGTTTCAGTATCAAAATCAATAATGTTGGCCTTTACAGGTACTCCGCATGCTAAAGTAAATAACATCTATTTTCTGCTTTATCACCTTCTGGTTTTGGCATCAAATAATTCTGCCAATTTTTTTTAGCATCAATTTCTCATAGCAAAAAATTAATTGCAATGAAACAGCCCCTGAGTGGCTGCAAACGATTGTTTAGACTATTTTACCATTCTTCTGGACGATTATTACTGCTGATGAATCTACTTTAGGTTCGTAATCGATTGCGGAAATCTTCAAAATCAAAACTTAGTTCCTGCAACCTTACCGACTCTCGAGATGGTGAAAGCTATTAACCATTTCAAAACTGCCAGACATGTTTCACTAAAACCTTAATACTATGTTTAAAAAATTTTTCAAATTTTTATTGATACTTGTTCCGCTCATAGTGGTGCTGGGGGCCCTGGAAGTAAGGGCACAGGCAGCAACGGTCACAGGAACCGTCTCAGACGAAAAAGGGGAAACACTGCCAGGTGCAACAGTAATGGTTAAGGGCACTTCCAGTGGAACTACTACAGATGCTGATGGCAATTTCAGGCTTAGTGTACCTGCCAATGCTGTATTAGTGGTTTCATTTGTTGGCTACAATGTAAGAGAGGTGCCTGTGGGTAATCAGACCAACCTGGCCATCGCACTGGAAGAGGAACAATCGACTTTAGAGGAAGTGGTAGTGGTAGGCTATGGTTCCCAGAAAAAAGTGAACCTCACCGGCGCCGTAGATGTGGTGAATGCAGAACGGCTGGAGAATAGACCTATTGCCAGTACGGGCGAAGGCTTACAGGGCCTGGTGCCCAACCTCAACATCACCGTACCTAGTGGAGATCCTACCAGCGCCGCCCAATTTAACATCAGGGGTTTTGAATCTATCAATGGCGGTGCGCCGCTGATCCTGGTAGATGGGGTTCCTATGGACCTAAACCTGATAAATCCGCAGGATATCAAGAGCATATCCGTACTGAAAGATGGAGCAGCCTCTGCCATATATGGGGCCCGTGCAGCATTTGGTGTGGTATTGGTAGAGACCAAAACAGGTAAACAAGGGATCAATGTACAGCTTAGCTCCCAGCTCACCTGGAACAAACCAATTTTTCATGTAGATCCTATTGAAAATGGTTATGAGTATGCTATACAACGCAACAGGCTCTATGAAAGAGAGGGCAATACGCTCTATTATACACCCGAATATATAGAGCGATTGAAGGCATACTGGGAGGACCCGGCGAATAACCCATCCTATGCAGTGGTTGATGGTACATTCGAAAATTATGGCTATACTAACCTTGCCAATAGCTTGATGGATACCTACTCACCCCGTCAGAAATACGATCTTGCTATATCAGGGGCATCAGACAAGGCTAGTTTTTACAGCTCCTTTGGTTTTTTTGATACCGATGGTTACATTAATCATCCGGGCAACGACAACTTTCAACGTTATAACATACTGTTAAAGGCAGATTATAAACCCAAAGATTGGATTACAATTGATCAGCAGATAACGGTCAATATTGCCAAGTCTGATAAACCTTCTGCTGCTGACATCAACACCATCATCAGAAACGAGCCTATCAGACCCCATGTGGTGCCCCTGATTGAAGGCTATGAGCAATACGAAGGAATGTACTGGGACCACGGGCTGATGATTCTGCCGCAACTGGACCTGGGCGGTCGGGAAACATTTTCAAATTCTGATATCTGGCTGAAATCCGGCCTTAGCATCAACCCGTTTAAACGTTTGTCGTTAAAAGGAAGTTTTGCCTATAATATTTTTAACAGGGATTATCAAAGCGTAGAGCCTGCCTATGAGGTGGTAGCCTTTAATCTGGACCAGGACAACCCGGTCAATAAGCAGGGAAGAGACCAGATTGAAGTGGCGAGAAACTTTAACCAGTACTATGTTTTCAACACCTATGCAGAATACCTGGTGGAGGACCTGGATAATCATTACATCAAAGGCATGGTGGGCTTTAACCAGGAGTTAGGGCTCTACAGCCGCATTGGGGGCGAATCTACCACCCTTATCTCCCCACTGATCAGTGACATCGGTGCCACCAGTGGTATTCAGCAGGTATCGGGTGGTAAAAGCCATATGGCCCTGCGGGGAGCTTTTTATAGAGTGAATTACATTTACAAAGACCGTTACCTGTTTGAAGCCAATGGCCGCTATGATGGCACCTCACGATTTCCTAAAAAAGACCGCTATGGCTTCTTTCCTTCTTTTTCTGCTGGCTGGAGAATATCAGAAGAGCCCTTTATGTCTGCAACCCGAACTGTTATCGAAAACCTGAAAGTAAGAGCTTCCTACGGGTCTCTCGGCAACCAGGTGCTTGAAGATGCGAATAGAAACCCTATTTACTACCCTTATATTCCTTCCATGGGCAGTGGTTTTTCTAACTACGTGATGGGTTCAGGCCAAACCCCATATGTGCAGATGCCGGGCCTGGTAAGCCCCGCACTGAGCTGGGAGCGGGTTATCACCAAAAACATTGGCCTGGACATTGCCCTTCTTTCCGGAAAGTTTGAGACCTCCTTCGATGTGTATACACGGGAAACGCTTGATATGCTGATGCAAAAAGACTATCCTGATGTTCTGGGTACCGCCGCACCACGAGAAAACGCCGCCGACCTGAAAACAACCGGTTGGGAGCTCTCTGTAAAATGGCGTGACAAAGCTTTCAAAAACGTTAATTACTATGTAGATCTTAATCTGGCCGATTGGACCAGCGAAATCACCCGCTACGACAATCCCACCGGTGCATTAAGTGAGTATTATGTGGGCCAGCAATTGGGCGAAATCTGGGGCTATCAAACCGTTGGTATCATTCAGAATGAAGAGCAGCTGGCCAATATCCCTGATCAGAGCCGCCTGGGCAACGACTGGCGGGTGGGTGACCTGGAATTTGCTGACCTCAATGGCGATGGCTTTGTTGACAATGGAGAAAATACCCTAAGCAACCCGGGAGATAGAAAAATCATTGGGAATACAACCCCCAGGTACTCTTATGGCATTAATACTGGCCTGGATTATAAGGGTATCTCCCTGAACCTCTTCTTCCAGGGAATCGGGCAAAGAGATTATGTTCCCTCCAGGTCTGACTGGACCTGGTTCTATCCCTGGAGGTCCTACAATGGAGACAAGTCATGGGCAGGGAATTCATGGTCGCCAGAAAATCCTGATGCTTACTTCCCCGAAGCGCAGCTGGGTAGCAAGAACTTTACGCCCCAAACAAGGTATTTGCAGGATGCCAGCTACATCAGGCTAAAAAACATCAACCTTGGCTATACCTTGTCCAGTGCACTGGTAAGTAAGATTGGTTTGAACAGTATAAAAGTGTACGTAGGCGGACAGAACCTCTGGGAGTTCTCCAAAATACGCAAACCACTGGATCCGGAGTATGTCTTCGATAACTCCATCAACTACCCATTATTCAGAAGCTATACTGTAGGCGCCATTATTAATCTGTAACCTGCTTTCTATGAAAAACTATATCAACAAATATACTTTACTGCTGTCGTTAGTGCTTCCGGCCACAGGCTGTAACGACGAATTTCTGGAGCGTTACCCCCTGGATGAGATCAGCAGCGAGACCTTCTGGAGAACAGAAGCCGACCTGCAAACTTACAACAACAGCTTTTATGAGCTGGCAAAAGATGACGAAGAAATAGCGATCATGATGGGACTTGGTAAAGGACCAGGTGTGAACTATCGTGGCGGCATATGGTGGGAGGACCAGTTTAGCGATAACCTGGCACCCACTGTAGGACGTTCAACTGATTATGTGGAAGTTAGAACGGGCTATCACAATGTACCCGATAATCCGCGTATGATGGGATATCAGGGATGGAACCTTGTACGGGCTATCAACGTAGGCCTGGCCAATTATGATCGGGCCAACCTCCAGGAAGCAACTATCAACAAGTATAAAGGAGAAGCAAGACTTTTCAGAGGTTGGTTCTATGCCGATAAAGTTTCAAAATTTGGAGATGTACAATGGATCGATCAGGCACTAAATATTGACTCTGAGGAATTATATGCCCCCCGTGATAGTCGTGACTTCGTGATGCAGAAGGTGCTGGAAGATCTTAACTATGCCATCGAACACCTTCCCGCTGATTGGGGTGATGGTCAGAATCCTGGCAGAATGGATAAATGGGTGGCACTTGCGGTTAAATCACGTGTTTGTCTTTTTGAAGGCACCTGGAGAAAGTACCATGGTGGTTCTAATGCTGAGATGTGGCTTACTGAAAGTGTAAACGCATCAAAAGAACTTATAGATAATGGAGGCTTCTCCCTGTACAATACAGGTAATCCTGCAACCGATTATCGCTATGCACTTTCATCAACTACTCAGGAGGGTAATCCGGAAGTAATCTACTGGAGAAAGTACGAGGCTTTGGTAAATGGCCACTTTGCATCACGCCTGTTCTGGAATTACAATGGCGGCGCTACCAAAAGTTTTGTGGATGATGTACTGAGTGCAGATGGTTTGCCAATTACCCTCTCACCACTTTACCAGGGAGATGCGACCATTGAAACCACTTTCATGGATCGTGATTTACGCCTCAGGCAGAGTGTGCTCCATCCCGATGACCAGGAAATGCTCAACTATCCTAATGACCTGGCAAATACGTATCCAAGGATCAATGGCATGAGTGGCGGGCGAAATAATTCTAATACTGGATATCATGTGGTAAAACATTGGAATGCAGTGGATGAAATGTCACCCAGAGATCAGCATACCGCCTCTCCTCCAAGCTTGCGCCTTGGTGAGGTGCTGCTAAACTATGCCGAAGCGAAAGCTGAGCTTGGAACCCTAACGCAGGCTGATCTGGACATAAGCATTAACCTGCTGCGCGACCGTGTGGCTATGCCGCACCTGGGCATAGATCCACCAATGGACCCACGCTATGCCAATGATGGCGTCTCTGCACTCATTGTGGAGATCAGACGCGAGCGCAGGGTAGAACTTTTCCTGGAAGGCCATCGCTACCACGACCTGCGCCGCTGGAAGCAAGGCAAAAAGCTGGAAAAGCCAGACCTGGGCATTCGCTGGGATGCTGCAGCCAAAGCAAGATATCCCAAGGCGAAAGTAGAAGTTACCGAAGTGGACGGAGTGCCTTATATCGACGTAAGAAAGGGGACATCCTTCTACCCAGCTGTATTTGATGAAAATAAGCACTATCTCTGGCCTATCCCTACGAGTGTGCTTTCCCAAAACCCAAATGTAGGGCAAAATCCTGGTTGGTGATTTTTGCTCCTGAAGCATACTGGTATAGCCAAACCAGTATGCTTATTTCTTAAATATTCATTTTTTAGAACTACCATTTCCATGGCAAAAACATTTCCTTGCCTATTGCTACTGCTTTGCTTAAGCCAAACGTTTGCCTGGAGTCAGGCAAGGCCTAAGCCAGTTGACAATAGTCAGCAACCCAATATCATTTTTATCCTCACGGATGATCAGCGCTGGGATGCCCTGGGTTATGCAGGCAACCCGCTGGTGCATACGCCGGAAATGGATAAGCTTGCCAAAGCGGGGGCCTACTTCAAAAACGCCCTGGTTACCACGCCCATTTGTGCTGCCAGCAGGGCCAGCATTTTAACCGGACTTCATGAGCGAACCCATAGGTTCAACTTTCAGACCGCTGAGATCAGAGAGTCCTATATGGCCAACGCTTATCCGAAGATTTTAAAGGATGCTGGCTATTATACTGGTTTCTTTGGCAAATATGGGATCAGGTATAGTGGCGAAGATAAGCTGTTTGATGAGTATGATACTTATGATCGCAACGGAAGCTTTAACGATAAGAGAAGCTATTTCTATAAAACCTTAGGAAAAGATACCGTTCATTTAACACGATACACCGGACAGCAGGCACTTGATTTTATAAAGCATGCAGATGCACAGAAACCATTTTGCCTCTCGCTTAGCTTTAGCGCTCCCCATGCACACGATGGAGCACCAGACCAGTACTTCTGGCAGGCGGAAACAAATCATTTGCTGGAGGATGTAGCCATTCCCCGGCCTGAGCTTGGTGAGGATAAATACTTTGTTCAGCAGCCCGAATTTGTAAAAAGCGGATTTAACAGGTTGCGCTGGACCTGGCGCTACGACACACCAGAGAAGTACCAGCATAGTGTTAAGGGCTATTACCGCATGATTTCGGGAATAGATCTGGAAATAGGCAAAATAAGGGAGCAGCTCAAAAAGAAAGGTTTAGATAAGAATACCATCATCATTTTAATGGGTGATAATGGCTATTTTATGGGAGAAAGGCAATTGGCGGGCAAATGGCTGCTATATGATAATTCAATTCGGGTTCCCCTGATCATTTATGATCCACGGGTATCAGCACATCAGGATCTGAAGGAAATCGCCTTGAATATTGATGTTCCTGCCACCATACTGGATTATGCAGGATTGCCAATACCTGCAGCATGGCAGGGCAAAAGTCTCGTTCCGCTGGTCAACGGGGCCGTCAATAACCTAGACAGAGATACAGTACTGATCGAGCATCTCTGGGAGTTTGAAAGTATACCTCCCAGCGAAGGGGTGCGCACCAGGGAATGGAAGTATTTCAGATATGTAAATGATAAGTCTGTAGAGGAACTGTATAACCTTCGAAAAGATCCGAAAGAGATCAAAAATCTTGCCGCCAAAGCAAGGTACCGCAAACAGCTGAAAGCTTTCAGAGAAAAAACTGATGAGCTCATCAGGAAAAACAGTGATGCTTATTCAGAAGGGCCATCGGATTTAACAGTAGAATTTATCCGGAAACCGGAAAAGGTATCAATACTGGACCATAAACCTGAATATGGCTGGGTAGTGCCTGATGGTGCGGTATCCCAATCGGCTTACCAGATTTTAGTAGCCTCCACACAAGCAAACATTGACAATAATGTTGGTGATGTTTGGAACAGTGGGCAGGTGCGCAGCGATAAATCCTTCAACATAGAACATTCAGGAAGTTCATTAGCAACTGGTGCCGGTTATTTCTGGAAAGTACGTATCTGGGACCAGGCAAACAGACTTTCCCATTATTCCAAAAGCCAGCCTTTCAAAGCAGGCGCTTCTGGTAATAGGATCACCACACCAAATTCCTTCCAGATAGACTCCATAAAGCCGCTGCTGTTTGAGAAAAGAGATAGTGCTTTTTTTATTGACTTTGGAAAAGCAGCTTTCGCTACGATAGATTTTATCTACCATACAAAAAAAACGGATACGCTTAAATTTCGGATTGGTGAGCAGCTGGAGGGTAATCAGATCAACAGAAAACCCCAGGGGCACATTCGCTACCAGGAAATACAGGTGCCGGTAAAGCCTGGAAAAACGCATTACCAGCTGCCTGTTAAGGTTGACACAAGAAATACGCTGCCCAACAAGGCAGTTGCCTTGCCGAAAGGTTTTCCCGTACTGATGCCCTTCCGATATGCTGAAGTAGAGGGTGCAAAGGTACCGCTTACAGCCCAGAATTTTACCCAGCTGGCGCATCACAGCTACTGGGAAAACGACCAGAGCTACTTCAGTAGCTCCAGCGATATTTTAAACCAGGTCTGGGATTTGTGTAAGTACTCCATCAAGGCCACCACCTTTAATGGACTTTATGTAGATGGCGACCGGGAACGTATTCCCTACGAAGCAGATGCCTACCTCAACCAACTAAGCCATTATACCACAGACCGGGAATATGCCATGGCAAGGCAAACCATAGAATATTTTATGGAACACCCTACCTGGCCCACCGAATGGCAGCAACATATAGCCTTAATGTTCTATGCTGACTATATGTATACCGGTAATACCGAGTTGATTACAAAATATTACGATGCTTTAAAGCACAAGACCCTTATGGAGCTCAGGCGTGAAGATGGACTGATCTCTTCCGCGAACGCCACACCGGCTTTCATGAAAAAGCTGGGGTTTAAAGAAGCTGATGCAAAGCTAAGAGACATCACAGACTGGCCCCCGGCCAAAAAGGATTCAGAATGGAAAGTAGCCCTGGAAGAAGGGGAACGCGATGGCTTTGTATTCATGCCTTACAACACCATCATCAACAGCTTCTATTACAAAAACATGCTGATCATGGCTGAATTTGCCAGAATACTGGGTAAAACAGACGAAGAAGCTGAATTTAATATCGCAGCCCTGCAAGCCAAAAAAGCCATCAATGAAAAACTACTGGATAAAGATAAAGGCTATTATGTAGACGGGGAGGGTACTGACCATTCCTCTTTACATGCCAACATGACGGCACTGGCTTTTGGGGTTGTACCGGAGCAATACATTCCTTCTGTTGTAAAATTTATAAAATCCCGGGGCATGGCCTGCAGTGTGTATGGTTCGCAATACCTGCTGGATGCATTATACCTGGCCGGTGAAGCTGATTATGCCCTTGAATTAATGACGGCCACCCATGACAGAAGCTGGTGGAACATGATTGCAGTAGGCTCTACCATTACGCTGGAAGCCTGGGATATGAAGCACAAGCCCAATGCTGATTGGAACCATGCCTGGGGAGCGGTACCGGCCAATGCTATTCCCAGAGGCCTGTGGGGCATTCAGCCCAAAACTCCTGGTTTTGCTATGGCAACGATCAAGCCGCAGATGGGAAAGCTTAAGAACAGCAAAATTGAGGTGCCTACCATCAATGGTATTATCAAAGGAGAATATCAGGCAGTGAACAACCGGAAAAAACAGTATACCATCGTCATACCAGCCAATATGGTTGCTGAATTTCATCCGCTTGCTACAACCAGCGATGTGGTGATGCTCAATGGAAAGAAAGTAAATACTGCCTTTGGCACCATCCGTTTAGAGCCTGGGGTCAATCAAATAGAGTTGGTGGTAAACTCCTTTTAATGCAGGATGTGCTTCCGGCTTTGGAGGGAATCAAATTAGAACTGGATTTAGTAGAACGGAAGAATGACCAGCAAAAAACAACAGCGATTATCAAAAGAGCATATGAATTTCAAAGATCAAATTTTTAAAAAATTATGCCTTTTAGGATTTGGCTTAGTCATCGGAGCTACGGCAGTTGCGCAAAATCCAATCGTGCCAAACAAGGGGCTTAATGATCCGCATATTCATATTTTCAACGATACAGCCTATGTCTACGCCTCACACGATAAGTCTATTAATAACAACAGGTTTATTATGGAAGACTGGTGGGTTTGGTCGTCTCCGGACCTGGTTAACTGGACTTTAAGGAGCGTGCTGAAGCCAGAGGAAACCTACATAGGCAAGCCTTTTGAAGGCTGCTGGGCCACAGATGTTGGCTATAGAAATGGAAAGTACTACTGGTACTTTTCTGAAAAGAACCAGCAGGCTGGCGTAATGGTGGGAGAGACCCCCACCGGACCGTGGAAAGATCCGCTGGGTAAGCCCTTACTCTCCGAAGAACTCACGCAGACCGACGAATATGACATGGCCATTTTTGAGGATGGGGGGGAGCATTACATCATCTTTGGCGTGTGGGATTACTACATTGCAAAACTGGCCGAAGATATGATCAGCCTGGCAGAGGAACCCAAAAAGATCTTTATCCACAATCCAGTGGGTCCCTATGGTGCAGGCAAGACAGACGATAAGCCCTTTGTGCATAAATATAAAGACAAGTATTATTTATCCTGGGGTTGTTTTTATGCCATGGCAGACAATCTCTATGGACCTTATGATTATAAAGGTACAGTGATCAACAAGCATAGCTTTGCTGAAGGATACGATGCTCCTACCTGGCCCCATGGCTTTCTGCAGGGGAGGCACGGCTCTTTCTTTGAATGGAACAACCAATGGTATTATGCCTACTGCGATATTAGCCAAACAGGCAATCGCTGGTTCCGCGATACCTTTATCAGCTACATCCACTACAAAGAAAATGGCGAAATGGCACCCATTCGTGTAGACGGCATCGGTGTGGGGCAGTACGATGCCAGCGGCTCAGGAATTGAAGCGGAAGATTATTTCAAATCTTCCGGGACCTCTAAAAAAGAAGCAGCAGCCGGTAATTTCGTACTCGCAGATATTGGTAACAATGATTATGTCACCTATCCGAATATTAAGGGACTTGAGCAAAAAAAGTCTATCTCTTTTAAGCTGAATTCAACTAAAAAAGCAAGCATAGAAATTCGCCGTGGTTCACCGCAGGGTGAGCTGTTAGGGGTATGCAAGGTGCCTGCTTCAGCGTCTGCTCATCTGGAGCAGGTATCTGTAATCCTACCCTCCCTGGGCAGAAAAGAAGACCTCTGCCTGGTATTTAGAGGAAAAGGGAAGCAGCAAATTCAATTCGATAGCTTCTCCTTCAATTAATAATAGTCTGGTCATGAGATACCTAAGCTTGTCCTTTACTATTCTGACCACCCTCACGCTCCATGCCTGCATGCAACAGGGGAATGAAAAAGTATTGGCAACCAGTGGATACTCGGCTGAAATAGTGGAGGAGATGGCAGTAGACTCTGTTTGGGCAGCAAATAAAGTTTCCTTTGCACTGCATACGCTGGGGAAGCAGCAATTTATCGCCTATTACAATTCAGATAGGATGATGACAATTGCCAGCAGAACTATCGGCAGTAATGGCTGGACGAAAAAGATACTGCCTAACCAGTTACGCTGGGATTCTCACAACTATGTAGCCTTGGGGGTTGATGCGCAGGGATACCTACACCTTAGCGGCAATATGCATGCAGACCCGCTGGTTTATTACCGTAGCACCAAGCCTTATGACGTCAGCAGCATGGTTGAAATTAACCGAATGGTGGGCAAAGAAGAGAATAGGGTCACCTACCCAAAATTCTTTACCGATAAAGATTCAAATTTATACTTTTCCTATCGTATAGGTGGTTCCGGCAATGGTAATATCCTGATTAACCGCTTCAACCCTGCAACAGGCACATGGCAGCGCTACCTGACAAAACCGTTATTTAGAGGTACGGAGGGAAACAATAGCAGGTCGGCCTACCATAAATTCCTTAAGGATAGAGCAGGCAATTTTCATTACGTCTGGATGTGGCGCTGGTCGCCCCTGGTTGAAACAAACCATCAGCTTTGTTACGCTACTTCTACTGACCTGATCCATTGGAAAAATGCTGCTGGTGATACAGTTTCTTTGCCCTTGAAGCCAGATAATGAAAAGTTGATTGTAGACAACACCCCTACCAAAGGAGGCCTGCATAACGGTAGCTATCAACTCATCCTAACACCAAACAATGCGCCACTTATTGGCTATACAAAATATGATGAACAGGGCCTGACTCAGCTGTATCTGGCCTACTTCAGGAGGGGGCAGTGGATTCCAAAAAAAATCAGTCACTGGGACTTTCGGTGGGAATTTATAGGGGGCGGCGATCAGATGACCCGGGGAGGAGACTTTCAGATGGAGGGTTTCTCTCCTGAAGGCTTGCTGCTGATCAGCTGGGAGACCGAGCAGGGCGATTCAGGCACCTACACCATCAATCCGGAAACCCTGGATGTGCTGGAAAAGGAAATTGAAGTAAAACCCCGATACCCGAAGGCTGTTTTTGACAGATTCTCTGAAGATCCGGGCTTGTCAGTCAGTCTGGCCAATGATGCTGGAAATACATCTGAACCGGGTATAAGCTATGTATTGAAGTGGGAGACGATGCCCAAGAGCCATGCTTCTCATGCCCCGGCCACTATTCCTTCAGGACCGGTCACTCCATTGAAGTTGTTAAAAATCAGAATAGAGGAAGATGTTAAACAAGTATTAAAATGAACATCATACCAAAAATATCTAAGCTGCGGAGGGTAATTTTTCTGATGTTGCTAAGCGCTGGTTTTTCATGTGCAAGAGAGGAGGCAATTATCTACACCGATAGCCAATATGCCATCGAAGAACGTGTAGAGGACTTATTGTCTCGCATGACAATAGAAGAGAAGGTGGCACAGATGCGTATTTTTCATGCTAATAAAGGGATAGAGCTGGATGAAGAAGGAAGATTAGCATTAACAGATGATGTAAAGGATCGCCTGAAGAACGGAATAGCGGGAATCAAAAATCCTGGTGAACATCTCTCACCTCTGGAGGCAGCCCAACTCAATAACCAGCTTCAGCGATATATCATCGAAAACAATCGCCTGGGAATTCCTGGCCTTTTTGTCACCGAGTCATACAATGGTGTAGATGCGGCTGGATGTACCCGTTTTGGCAGGCCAATCACATCCGCAGCTTCTTTCAATACTGATCTGGTAAAACGTATGTGGGATGTGGTGGGCAGAGAGGCAAGGCTCCGGGGCATGCATATGTGCCATTCCCCTGAAGCAGATCTTGTACGGGACCCCAGGTTTGGGAGAATGAGTGAGGCATTTGGAGAGGATACCTACTTAACTACAGAGATGGTTGTAAATGCCATCAAGGGAGTACAGGGAGACTATACAGGCTTGGCCTCTACCCATATGGGTGCTGTTGCCAAACATTTTGCTGGTTATGGTCAGGTATCAGGAGGAAAGAATTTCGCTGCAATTGAAGTGTCGCCACGCACTTTGATTGATGAGATATACCCGCCATTTGAAGCAGCCGTGAAAAGGGCCAGAGCCCTGGGGATCATGGCCTCACATGGAGATCTGAATGGGATAGCCAGTCACGGAAACCCTGAACTCTTAACGGGTGTACTACGCGATCAATGGGGTTTTAGGGGCTATGTAGTTTCTGATGCAAATGATATCGCAAGGCTACACTTCTTCATGCATGTAGCTAAAACACCAGAGGAAGCCGCTATCATGGGACTCAAGGCGGGCATTGATATTGATTTGTACAGCGATGATGCTTACGCCTTGCTGCCCGAAATTGTTGCAAAGCAACCCGAACTAGAAAGCTATCTGGACAGAGCAATACGCAGGGTGTTGCGCACAAAGTTTATTTTAGGATTATTTGACAAGCCTTATGTGGATCTGGAGCAGGTTCAAAAGGGAGTAAGAACTGCTACAGCTTTGGCACTGGCCCGTGAGGCAGATCTGGAGTCGATCATCCTGCTCAAAAATAGGAACGCTACACTTCCCCTTCAAAAATCAGGCTCTAAAAAAATTGCCCTGCTGGGGCCGCTGCTCAATAAAGATACCCGAGAAGATTTTGCAGCCGTAGCAGGTAATAGCGTAAGCATATACGCTAATCAGGGATTTAAGCTAACCGACGAAAACCGGGGAGTACCCAAATTGCTGGATACACCCTTGGCTATCATTGATAACATGGTAGATGCTGCCCGTAAGGCAGATGTGGTGGTACTTTTTTTGGGTGGCGATGCATTCACGGCAAAAGAAGCTTTTTTCAATAATGCATTGGGAGACCGGGATAGCATAGACCCTGTTGGTAAACAGGATGAATTGCTGCGTAGGGTAAAAGCACTGGGGAAGCCCGTGATTGTGGTGCTAAAACACCGCAGAACACTTTCCATCAACCAGGTAGCCAAAGATGCTGATGCCATCCTGGATTGCTGGGAACTAAGCGAGTTTGGTGATGAATCCATCGCAAGAGTAATTTTTGGTGAAGTTTCACCATCTGGGAAATTACCAGTTACCGTACCCCGGTCTATCGGCCAGCTGCCATTCCACTACAGTCAGAAAGAAATTAATTACAAAAAACAGTACCTGTTTTCTGAAGAAGGGCCTCTGTATCCATTTGGTTTTGGGCTTAGCTATTCCACCTTCGAGTACCAGAATCTAAAACTTTCGGCGAATGAAATGGACAAATCAGGTGAAATAGTAGCGCAGGTTGAGGTCTCTAATACTGGGCCTTATAGAGCAAAGGAAGTAGTGCAGCTGTATATCAAAGACTTGATTGGTTCGGTGGTACGTCCAGACATGGAACTTAAAGGATTTCAGAAGATCCTGTTGTTACCTGGAGAAACCAGGCAGGTAAGTTTTAAAATAAGCCCACCTATGCTTGCATTTACAGGCCTGACAATGGATAAGGTGCTGGAGCAGGGAGATTACGAAGTAATGATAGGAGGGTCTTCCCATCAGGTGCTGAAAGCGAGATTCAGCTTATCTGATCAATACAAAGACAAACAGAAACGGGATTTTTATTTAGGTCAAAATACAAAAGATTAATATCATGAAGCTTATTACAAAAATTCGGCATACAGGGCTCCTGCTGCTTTGCCTGTTAGCATTGTCTGCTCACAAAGGCAACGATAACAACCCCCAGAGCGCACCTGCTGTGTTAGATAAAAAAGAGATTACTAAATGCATGCTGAAGGCTATGAAATGGCAGGAATCCAATCCTATTCAGGCAAAAGCGCCTACCGATTGGACCAACGGTGCCTACTATACAGGTGTAGCCCGGGCCCATCAGGCTACTGGTAAGAAAAAATTTAAGAAAGCGCTGCAGGAAATGGGAGTTCGCAACGACTGGCAGCCCTACAACCGTTTTTACCATGCCGATGATTTAGCAATTAGTTATTCCTATTTATATCTACAGTCACTTGGTGCGGAGAAAGTTGATCTGTCTCCTACCAAACAATTCATAGAAGAGCATTTATACAAGCCGCATGCCTGGAGAGAGGGTATACCAGACCAGGATCAGCGTACACTCTGGTGGTGGTGTGATGCCCTCTTCATGGCCCCTCCCGTAATCACGTATTACTCTGATTTAAAGGATCAGAACACTTACCTCAACGATATGCATCAGTACTACAAGCAAACGTATGAGCTTTTATACGATCAGGAAGAGCAGCTGTTTGCCAGAGACGTACGCTTTCTGTGGGATGGTGATGGTAATGATATGAAAGAGGCCAATGGTGAAAAAATATTCTGGTCGAGGGGCAACGGCTGGGTATTAGGCGGGCTGGCCCTGATGCTGGATAATCTACCCAAAGACTATGAACACCGTCCCTTTTACGTGGAACTGTTCAAAACAATGGCAGCCAGAATTAAGGAATTACAGCCTGAAGATGGTCTCTGGAGAACCAGTTTGCTCAATCCTGAAGCCTATGAGCATGGCGAAGTAAGTGGCAGTGGTTTCTATGTTTTCGCCCTGGCCTGGGGTGTGAACAATGGCATACTCGATGCAGCCGAGTATACCCCCGCGATCAGGAAAGGATGGCAGGCACTGGAGGCTTGTCAGCATGATAACGGAATGGTTGGCTGGGTGCAAAACATAGGCGCTTCGCCAGAACCTGCCAGTGCGGATAGCTGGCAGAACTATGGTACCGGCGCTTTTCTACTGGCAGGTAGCGAAATGCTCAAGCTGCAGGAGTAGGCTTATGGGGCTGCCATTTGGCCGGGCTGCCATCTGGTCTGGATTATTTGATTTTTACCAACCATTTAACCACCATGAAAAAAATCACTTTTTTTATCATGTTGCTGTGCTGTTTCACCGTGTGGCAAGCCTTTGGTCAATGGAGGAGCTCCCTGTACCCTGCCAATTGGACCCCTCCTGGCAGCAAAAAAAGTTTTTATAACGATGCCTTTCTGCAGGATTATTCTTATGCAGGCTACCACCTTGGGGAGGTAAGCCTGCCCTCCTCCGTATCCGGACCAACGTTTGATGTAACCCAATCGCCCTACAATGCCGATAAAACCGGCAGTACCGACGTAACAGCCAAAATTCAGCAGGCAATCAACGATGCTGTAGCGGCTGGTGGTGGCACTGTTTATTTGCCAGCGGGTACCTACCGGGTTTCGCCGGGAAGCAGAAACTATTGCTTTAGAATTAGCGGAAGCAAGGTAGTGCTGAAAGGGGCAGGCGCTGGCGCAACCTTCATCTACAACGACAGCAACCAGATGCGGGGGAAAAGCGTTATTTTGATAGCGCCTGCCTCCGGCTCTGGCTGGAATGCGGAAGGAAACAATTCTACGAAAATAACCAGTGATCTGAACGGCCCTACCAGGGTTATACCGCTGGCCAACGCATCTAATTTTAAAGTTGGCGACAAAGTAATTGTGCGCAATACCGCTACAGCTGCCTGGGCTGATGAGCACAAAGAGCCTGAATGGACCAGTTCCACTGATCTGAACCGCCTGCGGGGCATCATCCACTACCGGGAGGTAACAGCCGTTAACAGCCCGGCCAACACCATTACCATCGACGCACCCATTCGCTATGCATTAAAAACCCGCGACAATGCCCGGGTATACCTGGCACCTGCCATGCTAAGTGAGGTAGGTCTCAGGGATTTCTCGCTGGGCAACAAGGAAATTACCAGTACCTCCGGCTGGCTTGATCCTGGTGATGGCAAAGACCTGAACAACAACGGGCACTATGTAGGCAGGGTGGCCGAACAGGCCCACAACTCCTTTCTAATCAGCATGGACAATACCCGCGACTCCTGGATTCAGCAGGTAAAAAGCTACAATCCAGCAGCAAATGGGGGTAAGAGCCATATGCTTTCGAACGGGATATTACTCGATGAATGCCGGGGTGTTACCCTCGATGGGGTGTATATGGGCTACGCGCAATATGGCGGTGGTGGTGGCAATGGCTATGGTTATCGCATTCAATCAAACGATGTGCTAATCAAAAACTCAACAGCTGAGCTTACCCGCCATGGCTTTGTGATGTCGCATATGTATAGCCACGGTAATGTATTTCATAAGATCACCGATAAAACATCGGGCTACTGCACTGCCAGCCCTTCGGATGATCCCAGCTACATGAAAACCGGCTCTAAGGGTAGTGATTTTCATATGTATTTTAGTGCCTCCTGCCTGATAGACCAGGCCACCATGGAAAATAGCCTATACTCTATCGTACATAGAAAAGGGGTAGGCCAGAACCACAACACTGTTACAGCGCACTCCACTGTTTGGAACATCAAAGGGAATTCCAACTTAAATTATGTGGTAGCCACTTCTCAAACCAGGTATGGCTACATCATCGGTACCAGTGGTTCTTCCAGTGCTGTGAAGTACCAGCTCGACGATTATGAAGCACATCGCTACGATGTTGATGGTGTCAGAACGGCACCGCTAGACATCGTACAGGGAGTGGGGCAGGGCACCAGCCTGGAGCCTCAATCGCTCTACCTGGACCAGCTTTCCAAAAGAATGGGGAACGGTGGCGGCAGTAGTGGCGGTACCGGCATGAACGCTGCCGATGATGTGTACACCGAAAACGGAATTGTTTTTAATACCCCGGAGCTCAAAGTTGAAAATGGCACCAGGATCAGGAAAAGCTATTTGAAGTTTAACCTATCCATGCACTAAACCAGCATACATAAGTTTTCACCCAAGTAGGCCAATACAATGAAGAAGTCGCTTTCTCTGATGGTCCTTTTCCTGCTAGGTCAGCCGCCACAGGCAACCCATGCACAACTGCCCCAAACCATGGTGCCTTTAGTATCCATGACAGGCGGCAGCAGGGAGGTTTCACAGGATAGCACTGCCCTTGAAGAAAATTTTCAAAATCCTCCCCAAACTGCCAAGCCACATACATGGTGGCACTGGATGAACGGCCATGTGTCCAAAGAAGGCATTACGGCCGATCTTGAAGCCATGCAGCGGGTGGGCATTGGTGGTGTGCAGGCTTTTCATGTGAGCAACAGCATTCCTTCCGGACCTGTAGCCTATATGAGTGAAGAATGGCGCAGACTCATGAAACATGCCATTGAAGAAGCCAATCGCCTGGGCCTTGAATTTTGCTTTCACAACACCCCTGGCTGGTCTTCCAGTGGTGGCGTCTGGATCACGCCGGAACTCTCCATGAAAGAAGTTGTGTATGCTGAAAAGCAGGTGAAGGGGCCTTTAAATTTCACTGTAGAAATTGATCAGCCCGAAAATAGGTTAAATTTTTATCGTGACATTGCCATCCTGGCTTTTCCAACCCCAAGGGGTGAACGAGGTGCCAGTAAGGGTTTCAGGCTTTTAGACTGGGAGCAAAAAGCAGGTATTGCAGAGGCAGATTCAATGCGCCGGGAGACCAGGAAGTTACCCAAGGATGATGCCATTCCTCTGGAGAAGATCGTAAATCTGACAGGAAACAAAACCTGGAATGTGCCTGCCGGGGAGTGGACCATTATACGTTTTGGTTACACCACGACCGGTGTTACTAACCGGCAATCGCCTCCTGAAGTATTAGGACTTGAGTGCGATAAACTTAGCAGCAAAGCAGCAAAGTTTCACTGGGATCAGACAGTGGCCAAAGTAATGGCCGATGCAGGAGAACTAAACGGTAAAACCCTTAATAATATCCTGATTGATAGCTATGAGGTAAAAAGGCAGAACTGGACAGAAGGCCTTGATGATCAGTTCAATAAAAAGCTTGGTTACAATTTGATTAACTACCTGCCCTGCCTTACCGGCCGTGTGGTGGAGAGCGTGGACGTTTCTGAACGGATGCTTTGGGACTTTCGGCGAACCATCGCCGATCTTTTTGTAGAGAAATATATTGGCACTTTTGCCGAACTATGCCATGCTAATGGTATGCTACTTTCTGTGGAGCCTTATGGTCCCGGGAATTTTAATCATATGGAAGTAGGCGTGAAGGCAGATATCCCTATGGGTGAATTTTGGAATAATGCGCCAGATCGTTACAGCTGGACAAATAAGCTGGCCGCTTCTGCCGCACATGTCAATAATCACAAAGTCGTTGGTGCTGAGGCTTTTACTTCAGCACCTAAAGATGCCTGGGATAACTATCCTGGAAAGTTAAAGGAGCAGGGAGACTGGGCTTTTACCCAGGGTATTAACCGGTTTATTTTTCACACCTTCGCCCATCAGCCCTGGGAGGCAGTAAAGCCTGGGATGACCATGGGCCCTCATGGCATGATGGGAAACCGGAACACCACCTGGTGGGAGCAGGGCGGGGCATGGATAGACTACCTATCCCGCTGCCAGTACCTCCTGCAGCAGGGAAGGGTCGTGGTGGATCTTTGCTATGTGCTAAGCGAAGATGTGCCTGTAGGAAACAGCTTGCCCTATCGCCATGGACTAACACCAAGCCCTCCACCTGGTTACGATTATGATGTATTGGATGCAGGCTCTGTCATGAAAATGACCGTTGAGGATGGTACAATTACTTTACCGGGTGGTATGAAGTACAAGGTGCTGGTATTGCATGAAAAACAATCCATGCGCCCCAGCCTCGCCAAAAAAATCAATGAATTGATCAGGCAGGGGGCACAGGTGGTGGGAACTCCCCTCCAGCGTTCACCCAGCCTGGAAAATTATCCCAAAGCTGATGTACAGGTAAAAAGCTTGTCTGCACTAATTCCTGAACAAACAATTACGCAAAGCCTGGCAAAAATAAAGCTGCAGCCTGATGCGCTTTTTAGCTTTATCTATCCAGCACAGGGGCAACAGGAAGAGATGAAGCCAATCGAATATATCCATCGGAAGACCGATGAGGGGGATATATATTTCATTTCAAATCAAAACGACCGGGCTATTTCTGTTAACTGTTTGTTTAGGGTAGCCGGTATGCAGCCCGAACTATGGTATCCCCATTTGGGTACCACTGAACCAGCCGCAAATTATCGCCAAAGCAAAGATGGCAGAACAGAGGTATCTTTAGCTGTGGAAAAAGGGGGGTCTCTGTTTGTAGTTTTTAGAAAGCCGATCACCAATCTGCAGGAAATTGCTTCTTTTACGCACAACAACAGTTTTCCATTACAGGCCAGCCTGCATAGTAGGAATGGAATACTAAAAGTTTCCGCATCAAGTCCTGGGAAATATGTAGCCAAAACCGTAAGCGGTAAAGAATTTACTGCTGTTGTGGAGGATGTTCCCGCTCCTTATTTCATTGCTAAAGGCTGGCAGCTCCATTTTCCCAAAACTTCGGGTGCCCCGGCGCAAGTAGCGCTTGATGATTTGATTTCCTGGTCAGCGCATGATAATAGAGCCATCAAACATTTTTCTGGTACAGCCACCTACAAGATAAGCTTTGAGCTTCCGGCGTCTTTACAAGCCAAACTCAGGGATCCATCCTATAAAGTTCGATTAAGCTTAGGTGAAGTGGCTGTCATTGCTGATGCCAGATTAAATGAACAGGACTTGGGAGTACTATGGAAAGCTCCCTTTGAAGTAGAAATCACCGATCAACTAAAGGAGGGTAGCAACAAGCTGGAAGTCAGGGTTACCAACCTTTGGGTAAACCGCATGATCGGGGATGATGCCCTTCCTGAAGATGCAGCATATAGTAAGCCGGGCAACCGTGGCCGATCCATTCTGGAAATTCCTGACTGGGTAGTAAACGGCACGCCAAGACCCTCTGAAAAACGGCAGACTTTTTCCACCTGGCTATACTTTGATGCTGATGCTCCCTTGCTTAGCTCGGGTTTGATAGGTCCTGTTAAACTGGTGTTTACCAAAGTAGTTGCAATGGAGCCAGCCCTAAAGCAGGGGCATAAAAATAGCTTACATGAGCGATGATGTACAATTCAGCTATAGTCCATTCTGGACGTATTTACCGTGTTTCTGGACATTATTCCCCTTATATTCTATTTAGTTTGGTGTATTAACGATTCACAACATTGTTTAGTCAGTAACATCGGGAAGCAAAGGTACTTTAGCGTCAGTTTCCGGGGATAAGACTGAAGATAGCCTGTATAATGGGTTACAGAGTGCAGATTGTTAGCATTAGCTATGCAGTTCCTCGCTTAGAAAAAGCATTTGGCAACTGGAGAAAGCTGGTGGAAGTAACAGCGCCTGTCTATGAACCCATGCCACTCATGCATTATACCTTACACAGTAAGGAAGATCGCTTTCATTGGTCCATCGCGGAAGAAGAGGTAGTAGCAGAATTAAATTGGCTGAAGGGTCTCAATCACCTGACAAGTAACAGTACTGCAAAGCCTAATGTAGGAAAAGCTTCTATCATCATTCACGATGTGCAAAGCTGAGAGGCAGGCAAGGCCACAAAACCTTGGCAGCCTTTAGGTAAAAATGCCTCATTTAAGCTTTAAAACATAAATATTCAATCAGTTATACTTATGAGAATAATTTACTTTTTAGTCCTGATGCTTTTTTTGATTTCTGCCTGCAGTGAGCAGGAAAAAGAAGAGAAGCCGATGAACGTGCTGATGATAGCCGTAGATGATTTAAGGCCCGAACTGGGAGTATATGGTAACACGCTGATCAAATCCCCCAACATCAACAGGCTGGCTTCGCAGGGGCTGACTTTCACCAATGCCTTCTGTAACATACCTACCTGTGGCGCATCCAGGGCTAGTTTATTAACGGGTACACGCCCCACGCGTTACCGCTTTTTAAGCTACGATGCCCGGGCCGATGTGCAGGTACCCAATGCAATGGCATTGCCACAGCACTTTAAGAACCAGGGATATTATACTGTTTCCAACGGCAAGATCTTTCATGTAATGGAGGATCATGCCAAAAGCTGGGACGAAAACTGGCGCCCGCAGCAGCTGGAGGAGGGGCACAACTACCTGCTGGCGGAAAACATCAAAATGGACCAAAGCATAGGTAGAGGGCCTGCTTTTGAAAGCGCCGAAGCAGAGGATTCTCTTTATAATGATGGAAAACTGGCCCTTAAAACTATTTCAGATTTAAAGCGCCTAAAAGAGGCCGGCAAGCCTTTTTTTCTGGCAGCAGGCTTTGTGAGGCCACATTTACCCTTCAACGCACCAAAGAAATACTGGGACTTATATAGTAGAAATGATTTTACACCAAGCTCAAAAGTAAACTGGCCGGAAAATGCACCGGCAGAAGCATTTCACACTTCAGGAGAGTTAAGAAGGTATTATGGAATACCGGACAAAGGCAGTTTAAGCGATTCACTATCGGTAACACTGCAGCATGGTTATTATGCTGCTGTAAGCTATGTAGATGCTCAGATTGGATTGGTGTTAGCAGCACTTGATGAACTGGAGATGCGCGATAATACCATTGTTATTTTGTGGGGCGATCATGGCTGGAACTTAGGTGAACATGGCTTATGGGCAAAACACTGCAATTTTAACACTTCGCTTTCAGCGCCTTTGATTATCTCTGCTCCCGGCATGGTAAAGGGAGAGAAAACCAGGGCAATGGCAGAGTTCATCGATATTTACCCAACACTTAGTGAATTGTGCGGCTTAACTGTGCCGGAAACAGTAGAGGGACAAAGCCTGGCACATCTACTCAAAGATCCGGAAGCAGGACACAAGGGGTTTATCATCTCTAAATTTAAGGATGGCCTGACACTAAGAACCGAACGCTATGCCTATACCGAATGGAGCAAAGACGATGATGTGCTGATCTCCCGCATGCTGTATGATCATCAGCTGGATCCTGCTGAATCGAACAATATTGTAGATAACCCTGTGCATGCTGTCCTGGTAGATTCCCTGCGGCAGGTACTACATGATAACCGCGGTGCAGAATATTTTGAAGGCTCTTTGAGCAATCTTCAATCATCAACGCATTCGAAATAGCTAACCTTTGAATAGGGCTGTTTTTTTGTTCTAAATGATATTCTAAGCTATGGAAATGTTAAATTATATAACAATTGATGAGAATTCCAGAATTCCCAAGTACAAGCAAATTGTAGACTCGATAGTTTTGAATATCTCATTGAGTAAGCTGCAAATTGATCAGCAGATGCCATCTATCAACCGGTTTAGTGAAGAATTTTGTCTATCGAGAGACACGGTAGAAAAAGCTTATAATATTCTTAAAAAGCGAAAAATCATCAGTTCAACACCCGGTAAGGGATATTATATCACCCGTACAGAGCTTGTCAGCAAAACCAATGTACTATTCATGATCAACAAGCTCAGTACTTATAAAATGCGTATTTATAACTCATTCATCAACAGCCTGGGTACGAATGCACATGTGGACTTGCATATATATCATTGCGATACTTCTCTTTTTCTGAACTTGATAAAAAAGAATTTAGGTGCTTATGATTACTACCTCATCATGACACATTTTAAGACTGAAAGTCTAAAACATGTCAGCTCAAGTAGTGAAGTGTTAGCCATGTTGGAGCAAGTACCTCGGGATAAGCTGATATTGTTGGACAACAACAATATCAATTTAGATGGAGAGGTTACAGAAATTTATCAGGACTTTAAAGAAGATATTTATAATGCGCTCAAAGATGGTCTGATAAAAATTAAAAAGTATAAAAAGCTTTTTCTGGTCTATCCTCAACATGCAGTGTATCCTTATCCAAAAAGAATACTTCAGGGGTTTCAAAAGTTTTGCCAGGAATACTCTCTAGATTATGAGATCATCGATGTGATTTTTGAAGATATCATCTTAAAAAATGGCGACTTATTTATTACAATAGAAGAGTCGGATCTGGTGAGTCTTGTACACCAGATCCGTGAGCAGGGGATGGTGCTGGGTAACGATATTGGCGTTATTTCTTATAACGATACACCGCTGAAGGAACTGTTGGGAATCACTGTCATCTCCACTGATTTTGTAAAGATGGGTGAGAAGGCAGCGTCTATGATTTTGAATCATGAGAAGGGCAAGATTAAAAATCCTTTCAATTTTATTGACAGGAATTCAATCTAATTATGGATGTTCCAGAATAAAATTACAGTTTACTACTGCGGTACTTATTTAATCAGGAGAGCTACAGCATTTGTTAGACCTTGTCTTCGAAGGCATCAAAAAAGTACTGGTATCTCTACATCCTATCTTGTTATTATATGCAAACGGTACTGGTAACCTGGCAGGAGCATTAATATTTAAAGAAATTGCTTTCAGGGGCAAATAAAGTAATTAAACAGGTATAAATATTTATAAATAATCATCGACGAAGCCACATTCATAAGCTAATTGATGCAGTGCTTCATATGTCTAGGGTTTTTGATTGAAATACCCTGCCTATGTGTGGAATGATAGTTTTAGCTTTATCCAAGCTTCATTAGTCTATCATAGTCCAATCCTTTACAGAGCATAGGATTTTCTATCATACACATATATCTATTGAAGCTTTTTTACCAAAGAAAGGCTTCGAAGACTTTTACTGATAGGCCTATTTTAATCACTATTTACTTTTTAAACTCTTCAAACGTATGAAGTATTCACGTAAATTTTACACCAAAGTAATTTGCTTTCTGTTTACAGCAGGTTTATCTGTAGCCTGTACGGAAGATATTGTAGAACCAGACAAGCGGGGAATGGATGAACAGTCTGCAACAACGCCAAGGGCCATCGGTGACTGGATCAATTTTAATTCCTCATCAAATAAGCCCTATACGCAAACCTTAGTAGAAAATGATTTTGGCCCATTGGTACTGAAGGGGGACTGGAAGCAGAACCAGGCCTACATTATCAATAATACCCTAAAGGTAACGATGCTAAAGAATCAAGACAGTGAAGGCGGCTTAATTGCTAAGTTTTTTGTTGAGAAGCGGCCCTCGTATGAAGTAACTTTCAAATTAAAGTTTTATAATGATTTCGATTTCAATAAAGGAGGAAAATTAGGGTTTGGCTTCGGTTTTGGCGATGTGAGTACCGGTGGCGATTCAGTAGCCAAAGAAGGGAATGGAGGGAGTGTTCGGATGATGTGGAATAGAACCAATAGTGGGCAACATATCTTCAAACCGTACATTTATCATTATGATATGCCGGCAACCTACGGGGATAATTTAGGTGCAGCCGTTTTTCCTGCCTCTGGAACGCTAGTACATAACAGGTGGTATACCATAAAAATTAGGGTAAAAAGCAATACGAACTCAAGTAAAAATGGCGAGGTCAAGGTAAAAGTAGATGGTATAACCATATTGGACAGAAATGACGTCAGGTTTGCCATTAACACGAATAAACGATGGGTATCTCAATTACTCTTTCAAACCTTTAGGGGCGGGAATGATAATACCTGGCATTCCCAAAAAGACGATCATATTTATTACGATGATATAAAAGTAACTAAAGATCCTACAACCGCATTTTAGGTCAGAAGCCTTTATGCGGATATTGGTTACGAGTAGAGGCATCTGTTATGTTCTATGGGGCCCCTTTCGTTGTAGGGGCCTTTTTCATATCGCCTAATGAAAATCTTCTGTATTGCCTTCTTTGCTCTGTTGATCGTTGCTGATCTTGTAAGGGCCCAGGAAAAGAGCAGGCTTTCACTCTCTACCTCCTACCAGCAGGATGACTTCCAGTGGTCCATTGCCGGTACTGCACAGGGTACCTCGCCCAATATTTTATCTGAACTCACCTGGAATAATTTACGCGGTCCTGTGCTTAGTGCTGACCTGGATGCCAGGATCTGGAAAAAGCTGTATATAAAGGGGGCGTACAGGCAGTTGTTTATCCATGCTGGTAAAGTAAATGATACTGATTATCTGGAGGATAACCGAACAATAGCTGTTTTTGTCGCCAATTTAGATAGTTCAAAAGGCCATAGCTCGGCCTGTTCGGCAGCCCTGGCCTATAGCCTTGATGTTGGCAGCTTTTCGCTGAAACCATATGTTGGATACAGCCACAACACACAGTTGCTGTACTTATTGGATCAACAGAGCATCCATAGCACGTATAAAGCACAATGGAAAGGCTTAATGTCAGGCATTAGCCTTTCTACCGCTCTTTACAAAAAGCTACATCTTGAGACGGATTGGCGTTATCATCAGGTTTCTTACAGCGCTGTTGCTGATTGGAATATCGTTAAGAATTTTAGACATCCCATCAGCTTCAGACATACAGCTAAAGGGTTTGGTGCCGAAGGAATGTTAAATCTGGTTTACGCAATAAAGGAACAGCTACGCCCTTACTTGTCTGTGCATTATGCCTATTGGGCAACTGGAACCGGCATCGATGAACTTTATTATGCAACAGGAGCAAATGCAATTACCCGTTTGAACAAAGTAGAACGGCAAAGTGCTGGTATGGGCGTAGGCGTGCATCTATACTTTTAGCATAGGGAGGCTCTGTAGCAGGTATAAAGCTTTCAGTCAGTATTGTTTATTTGTGCTATGATCTTTATTTTATTGTATTTTGATATGAATTGCATCAAACAACCCTGAATGTTGAAGCAAATGACCTGCCTGTATTCGCGCAAAAAATGGCTAATTTGAAGGATTGATAGGGCGTGGAGTAAGGCTTTGGTATGTTAACTCCAAGGTCCCGATCTAACCAGCTATTCAATGAATATTTAACAGCACAATGATATTACTGATGAAGAAACCACAATCACTTACCTGTTTCAACTATTTGGCACTTATTATTGTAAGTTGTCTTGCAGGTTGTAGTACGGGAACTAACTCCCAGGAGAAATTATCACTTACCGCTTCTGCATGGAATGCGGCTGAGGTGTTAGAAAAGACTTCTGGCAAAATTTCTGATAACTTAGCCGTCACCAATCCGGATAAGCCATTTCCCCGATCCATCAAGGGAGGAGTAGTAGAGTATGTAGCGGCTCCGGATTGGACAAGTGGATTTTACCCCGGTACACTCTGGTACCTGTATGCAGCAAACAATCAGGCCGATTTTCGGAAAGCAGCCCAAACATGGACGGCCCTTCTAGAAGAGGAACAGTTTAATACCAACGACCATGATATAGGATTTCAAATAGGAAGTTCTTACGGGAATGCGTATAAGTTTACCTGTGAAGAAGAGTACCTCCCGATTATTTTACAAAGCGCCAGGTCATTAACTAAACGGTTTAACCCGAAGGTGGGAGCCATAAAGTCCTGGAACCCCCGGAATGGTTGGCAGTACCCGGTTATTATTGACAATATGATGAACCTGGAATTACTGTTTGAGGCGACCAGGCTATCAGGAGATTCCTCCTATTATAAGGTTGCATACCAACATGCTATGACCACCCATGAAAATCATTTCCGCGATAATTCCAGTTCTTATCACGTAATCAATTATGATTCAGTAAGCGGCGAAATACTATCCAGACAAACCCATCAGGGAGCCGCCGATAGTTCTGCCTGGGCCCGCGGGCAGGCCTGGGGATTGTATGGTTATACGATGGCCTACCGCTATACCCAGGAACCAGTTTTTTTACAAAGAGCAAAAGATATAGCTGCCTTTATTATTTCCCGATCACCCAAAAATGGCATTCCCCCCTGGGATTTTGACTTATCCAAAGAGGAAGAACACCCTACGGATGCATCAGCAGCAGCCATTACCGCATCTGCCTTATTAGAACTGCAACTTTATGACCAGGAAAACAGCGAAACCTATAAAAAAAGTGCAGAAAATATTCTAAGGACCCTTTCGGAAGCGCCCTATCTTTTGGCAGCAAGTGATGCAACTCCTTTTATTATAGACCGCAGTACCGGCCATAAGCCCCACAACTCCGAAATAAATGTGCCGATTAATTACGCCGACTACTATTTTGTAGAGGGTTTATACAGATTCAGTCATTTAGGCGAGCAATTGAAAAAAACTTTTGCGTACGGAAACTGCAAGTGATTCACAGAATGCTGAGTACTTCCCGACGCTTGATACACCCTTTAAAAACATATCTTTAGAAAGATCCCCCTGGGTCAATAAGTACTTTTGCTACCTTATGAAAGATAAATTAGAGAATGAAGGCAAAAAGCAGCTGTTGGTATAACGTTTCAGGGGCAGGGTGGCTGGCTGTGTTGAAAATCCTCTTGCTTTCTGCTTTTTTTTGGCCTGCAGGTATCGAAGCCCAGGAAGTTCGTTTAAATTTTAGTCATCTGACCATAAATGATGGTCTTTCCCACAACCGGATTTTTGATATCATTCAGGATAAGTCCGGCTTTATCTGGATTGCCTCACTCAATGGTATTGATAAATACGATGGGTATGGCTTTCATGAGTACAAACCAGCAAACCGTAATGGTCTGAGTTCATTCCGAAATGAGGTGCATGTGCTTTTGGAAGACTCGCAAGAGCAAATATGGGTAGGGACTATAAACGGGCTTAAACTTCTTGACAGTAAAAAAGGGAAATTTATCCCCTTACAACAGTATCCCAACGCCTCATATATTGAAGACGCTTATATTTCCTCTTTGCTACAAGATAAAAAGGGGAACATATGGATTGGATCATATGATGGCTTAAGCGTATTTGATTTGAAAAACAAAGCATTTGCGCACTACCTCCCTGCTGATGAAAACGAAAAAAACAGGTCACATGTACGAGTCAGGAGCTTATACCAGGATACTGAAGATATTATTTGGGTAGGACTCGAAGATCAGTTAAAAAGATTTGATCCGGCACGCAAGCAATTTTTGGAGCTTCCTGAAATTTTACGGAAGGATTCTTTGCTGGGAAACGACCAGATCAATATAATTAACCAGGATGCGGAAGGAAATTACTGGTTTGGGTCGGAAAATCATGGCTTATTCCAGTATCATGTAAAAAAGAATACACTTACGCACTATACCCATCAGGAAGGTAAAAATAGTTTGCCGGGGAATACTGTACGTGATATTTATCATGCATCAGCAGCAGCAGTATGGGTGGGTACACGGGAAGGCCTCAGCATTTTCACGCCTAACAAGAACAGTTTTACAAACTATACCTACGACAAGCATGATCCGGATGGGCTAACCCATAATTCTATTTGGCGGATAATGAAGGATGATGCGGGAAGTATCTGGCTGGGTACTTACTATGGCGGTATAAATATCTTTCATCCAGACAATAAGAAATTCCATCATATACGGGAACAAATCGGGAAACAATATGGCGTAAACCATCGGGTGGTGAGCTCTGTGGTTCAGGATGCACACGGTGCCTTATGGTTAGGGACAGAAGGTGGCGGCTTAAATTATATTGACAGAGCAGCGAACCAATACACCTATTTTACGCATAAAAATACCCAGGGCCTGGCAAGTGATAGAATCAAAGCGCTTGCGCAAGACCAAAAAGGAAACTTATGGATTGGAACCTACGATGGATTAAGCATTTATCATCAAGCTGAAAAAAGGATAGAGCAGCTAACGATACCCTCCATCGCTCACATGGTGGGAGACCAACAAATTTATAGTTTAGCCACTGATGAGCAGGGTATCTGGATAGGAACAAATGGTGCAGGCCTGCTTTTTCGAAGTGAAGCCGGGCAGTTTGAACGAATGATTTTTAATGCCCAGAACGAACATTCCATTAGCAGTAACAACATATCTTCTTTACTAAATGTGTCTGCAGACTACCTTTGGGTAGGCACATCTAAAGGTTTAAATCTCTACAATAAGCAGAGCAAAACGTTTACACAATTTTTGCACAATCCTGAAAATCCTTATAGTATCACAAACAATTCTATACTTGGTTTATTTCGGGACTCACGGAATTGGATTTGGATAGGTACAGACGGTGGGGGTTTGAATGTCTATGACCCGGAGTCAAAAAAATTTTATTTTATCTCTGAACAGGAGGGCCTGGCGAATAATGTGGTTCAGGCGATTCAGGAAGACGCAAGGGGAGACCTGTGGGTCAGTACCAACCGGGGCCTATCTAAAATCATCCTTAAAAATAATAAACTCCCTTTAAGGAAGGAGAACATCAGCATCCACAACTATACGGTTTCCGATGGACTCCAGAGCAATCAGTTTTTGATTTCCTCAGCTGAAAAAGGGAACAAGGGAGAATTATTTTTTGGAGGAATCAACGGTGTTACAGCTTTCTTTCCTGAACAAATTGTGCAAAATACCACCGCCCCGAAGGTGGTCCTGACCGATTTTCTTATTCATAATAAGCAGGTGAATTTTTATGAAGAAGGTGCTCCTATGGAGCAGCCGATTATCGAAAATCCACCCATCACCTTAGCATACGATCAGGCATTTATTACCTTCAGGTATGCAGCACTGAATTATGTTAATCCGGCTAAAAACCAGTTTGCTTATAAATTGGAAGGTCTTTCTAAGGTCGATCAGTGGAATTATGTAGGCGGTCAGCGCTCAGCCACCTTTACTAACCTGGAGGCAGGCGACTATATTTTTAAAGTAAAGGCGGCCAATAACGATGGGATTTGGAACGAAAATGCAACGCAGCTAAAAATTACCGTGCTTCCTCCTTATTGGAAAACCTGGTGGGCGTATTGCATTTATGCCCTCTTCATTAGCTGCTTATTGTTCCTCTTTTATAGTTTCTCCCTTAGAAACGAAAAATTAAAAAGCAGGCTGTTGTACGAGCATATGGCCCATGAGAAGGAGCAGGAGCTAAATCAGCAGAAGTTGATGTTTTTTACCAACATCTCTCATGAAATTAAAACGCCCTTAACACTCATTCTGGCTCCGCTGGAAAAGCTTCTAAGAATGAATGAGGGTAATAACAAGGTTAATAACCAGCTCATGCTCATGCAGCGGAATGGAGAACGCCTTACCAGGTTAATCAACCAGTTACTTGACTTCAGGAAATTTGAATCAGGAAATGTAAAGCTGGCTGCTGCAGAGGGCAATATTGTTAAATTCACCAAAGAAATATTCATTGCCTTTGAGGTGTACACGCATCAGCGGAACCTGCATATGCAGTTTTTTGCTGAAAGGGAAGAAATACTGCTTTGGTTTGACCGTGATAAGCTGGAGAAAATCCTTTTTAACCTTCTCTCGAACGCTATAAAATTTACCCCGGAAGGGGGCCAGATTTCCGTACATGTAAAATTGGAACCAGCAGCAGACGGCCCTTCCACAGGAGTTGCCAAAGGGTGCGTGGTGCTGGAAGTCGTGGATAATGGCGCAGGTATTTCGGCAGAACATCTGCCTAAAATCTTTGACCGTTATCATCACTTCGAAGATCCTAAATCCAATGTTTTTGGTACCGGAATAGGCCTGGCTTTTTCAAAAGGATTGGTAGAGCTTCATAAAGGCGAGATTTCTGTAACAAGCAGAAAGGCCGTAGATGGCCTATATGGCAATACCTGTTTTAGGGTGAAGCTGCCTCTGGGGAATACCCACTTGGGAGAAGATGAAAAGATTGCAAATTTTAAAAACAGCGACGAACTTGAAGGGTACGAGCAGCAGCGATTTCCCCTTGAGTTCCATGTACAGGAAAAGAGAAAGAAAATTTTAGAAGAAGCCGGCCGGCACAGCCCAATTATGCTGGTGGTAGATGATAATAGGGAGGTGCTCCAGTTTGTTGCCGACAACTTTAGGGAAGAATTTGAGGTGCACACCGCCATGGATGGCGTGCAGGGGTTGGAGGTAGCCCTGGAGCTAATTCCAGACATCATTATTAGTGATGTTATGATGCCACGCATGAGCGGCATAGACTTCTGTAAAGCCCTCAAAACAGATTCCCGAAGCAGCCACATTCCTGTAATTCTATTAACAGCCAGAACTCCCTTGATCTTCAAGCTGGAAGGATTGGAAATCGGGGCGGATGATTACATCACTAAACCTTTCAACCTCCACTTTTTGGAAGCAAGGGTTTGGAATCTGCTGGATTCCAGACAGAAACTCAGAGACCGCTATCGGCAGGAATTTTTCCTGCAGCCTAAAAACGTTGCCCTAAATTCGCCAGATGAGCAGTTTTTAGAAAAAGCCATTCAATTTATTGAAGATAATATCGCAGAACCCACGCTGAATGTGGAAGAGTTGGGTAGGGAAATCGGCATGAGCAGAAATACCTTATACAGAAAGGTAAAAGCATTAACCAACCAGACTGTAGTGGAATTTATCCGGAGTTTTCGCTTGAAAAGAGCTGCCCAATTGCTTGAGCAAAATAAATTGCAGGTAAATGAAATAGCCTATATGGTTGGCTTTCAGGATGTAGACTATTTTAGAAAATGTTTTAAAGAACAGTTTGGCCATACCCCTAGCGATCATGCTAAACGGAAGCTTGAAAACGGAGAAATCGTGTAGGAAGTCTGATGATTCTCCTTTCCCTAATATAACGCGAACCTGTGGTAGATGTCTGTGACTGCTTTTAAATAAAGATATGATTTTTGAGCGGGGTGCAGCTTTCTTCCATCAGGAGTGATGTACCCTTTTGCTTCCTTCCTGAAATAATGAAAAGACTGCAATATCTAAATTTGATGCTACCATGAATAGAATTTACCGGCTACTCTTTATAACCGTGTTGATGTTCTACTCCTGGACTACCATGGCCCAGGAGTGGAGAAGTATTTTATATCCTGCAGACTGGGTGCCTCCTGTCGATAAGAATTTTTATCGTGACACAGTGCTGCAGGATTTCTCTTATGCCGGCTACCACAGGGGAGAAAAAAGCATCCCGCAGGTTGAAAGCAATATTTTAAACGTAAGCGCAGCAGCCTATGGCGCAGATAATACAGGTGTTAAGGATGTAACATCCATACTTCAGCAGGCCATCGATGACGCCGCACGTAAAGGGGGTGGTGTGGTATACCTTCCGGCCGGTACATACAAAATTTCCCCGCAGGGTGGGCAGGCTTATGCCTTGAAAATCAGTAATTCCAATATTGTGCTGCGAGGCGATGGGCCTGGTAAAACCTTTTTATATAATTCATCCTCCGCAATGCGCGAAAAATCCATTATTCTGGTGGAAAAGCCGGGATCGTGGAATACAGGCGGGAAAAACAACACGCGCATTACCCGGGACCTCATGATGCCTGCCACGGCCATTCCAGTACAATCAGTAGCCGGATATCGGACAGGAGACCTGGTAATTGTGCGCAATACAATTACTGAAGGCTGGATTCGGGACCATAAGATGGAAGACTATTGGATGGAGTATAGAAACAAGCTTCCAGGCATTACCTATATCAGGGAAATACTGGCAGTCAATGCAGCAACCAATGAATTAGTAATCGATATTCCAATTCGTTATGCATTAAAAACCTCCGATGAAGCCAGAATTTACAAAGCCCCTGAAATGCTCCATGAAGTGGGCATTGAGCATTTGTCCATTGGCAACCGGCAAAGCTTTGTTCCTACCGGATGGCAGGAGGAGGATTATAGAGCAGCAGGGAATGGCGCTTATGATGCGCATGATTCGTATGCCATTAACTTTAATAATGGCGTAAATTCCTGGATTAGGAATGTAGCGAGTTATCAGCCAGCTGAAAATACCTCCGGCACTCATATATTATCCAATGGAATTCGTATCAATGAGTCGAAAAATATCACAGTAGAAGATTGTTACTTTAAAAACCCGCAGTTTGGGGGAGGAGGTGGGAATGGGTATATGTACCGGATCATGGCCAATGAAACCCTGATCAAAAATTGTGTTGCAGAATTCCAGCGCCACGGATTTGTCTTGTCGCATATGATGGCTTCCGGGAATGTTTTCTATCGTTGTACCGACCTTGATGCAGGCAACCAGAGAGGAATTAGCGGCCATGAACAAACAATTGGTTCAGGGAGCGATCATCATATGCATTTTAGCCATTCTAACTTATTCGATCAATGTGGGGTAGAAAACAGCCATTTGGATGCAAGGTTCAGGCCCTGGGGCGATAAACCGCTCCATGGCCTCACGGCTGCCCATACTGTTTTTTGGAATACCACCAGCAATGGTGTGCAATCGCATGCTGTTAAAACCCAGCAGGGGCGACTAGGGTATGCAATCGGCACAACAGGTCTTAAAAGCGATGTTCTTACTACTGCCCAGCATCCCGGAACCGAACCTATAACAGATCCCGTAGATCATGTGGAAGGCGTGGGAAAAGGAAATTCATTGCTACCTCAGTCCCTGTTTTCGGATCAGCTAAGAAAGCGATTACAGGCCCTCGATAAAGATGCCCGGGGCAAGTTGCCCACAAATAAATAAGCTTATCTCTCCACAGCAGTATGTAGGTGCCGGCTGGAGCTTTCCGTTGCGATAAGCCAAACGGGGATTGCTGCTCCATACAAAAACCAGCTGCCCCATAAATGGTATTCCTCCAAAATTTTTAGCCCGATACCGGGGCCCTACTATAGGCGTGTGCATGCAGAAGCTCCTCCTCATTACCCTGACTCCCTTCCCATTATGGGATTTTCTAGCTTTTAGAGGCTTATGATGCATTCATCCGGTACAAATGAGTAAAACACCCAGCCTCAAACAAGGCTATTCTCCATAGTTTTAGAAAAATTATTTATGAAGAACATGAAGAATAAATCTTTCAAAATTCAGAAGGATAAGCTTGGTGTCGTGCTGATAGGGGTGGTTCTGATAGTCGCCTTATTAAGTGTATTTAGCCTGTTTGCATAGCTCTAATGCTCACCAAATAAATAAGGGCATTCGGTAGAGACACAAAAAAGGAAGATAAGGAGCTAGGTGCATTCCCGGTCCTGGTCCGGGAGGTGAGACATTGCTAACATGTAATCTAAGATAAAACTAAAATTCACATACTATATGAAAAAGAAAAATCGACTGATTTTCAGGTTTAACCGAGAAGGTAATTTTTCACCGGCCAGGGTTGTAAGCAAAGCTTTTATGATCATGCTTGTCTGTTTCTTGAGTTTTTCAACACCAGGATATGCCAACCGAATTGGTTTGGCGGGAGCTGCTGTTGATGGGATATTGGAAGCAGCGAATAGCCAGGAAGTAACGGTACGCGGAAAAGTTACAGATGCAGAATCAGGCGATCCATTGCAGGAGTTACCATACTGGTGAAGGGCGGTGCCGGTGGCACTGTAACGAACGGATCCGGAGAATTTCTGCTTTCTGTGCCTGATGCAAATGCCAGGCTTAGCTTTTCCTTTGTTAGGTTTTTAACCAAAGAAGTTGCCCTAGACGGTAAAACTGAATTGATGGTCCAGTTACAGCCAGATGTAGAAGCGCTGGAGGAAGTGGTAGTTGTGGGGTATGGAACACAGAAAAAGAGCGATCTGACCGGTTCTGTTGCCTCTGTAACCTCGGCCGAGGTAAATGCCTATCCTGCAATCGATGCCACCCAGGCAATGCAGGGGCGAGCAACAGGGGTGATGGTGACCAGCAGCAATGGAGAGCCGGGTGCGGCGAGCAGGATCCGGATCCGCGGGGGTACTTCCATTAACGCAAGCAGTGAACCCTTGTATGTAGTAGATGGCTTTGCCGGCGCTGCTCCACCTCCTCCTGGAGACATTGCTTCTATTGAAATTTTAAAGGATGCGTCGTCGACGGCTATATATGGCTCCCGTGGGGCAAATGGGGTTATCTTGATTACTACCAAGCAGGGAAAGGCAGGAAAAGTTAAGGTAGAGCTTTCTACCTCTTACTCCATGCAGGAGGTGGGAAAAAAGCTGGACCTCTTAAATGGACAGCAATTTGCGGAGTATATCAATGAACAGTATGCCAATGACGGCAATGCCACGGTTCCTTACCCAAACCCTATTTCGTATGGAGCAGGTACCGACTGGCAGGATGAAATTTTTCGTACCGGTAATCTTCAGAATTACCAGCTCTCCGCATCCGGTGGTGAGGAAAAGCTAAGGTTCTACACATCCCTAACTTATTTCGGGCAAAAGGGAATAATTCTCAATTCAGATTATAAGCGTTTTTCGGGGCTTGCGAATTTAGATTTTAAAGCTTCTGATCATGTTCGGGTAGGCACAAAAATGCTCATAACGCGAACTAATAGTGACGGCGTTAGAACACAGGAAACCTCCGGTGGTACAGGGGGTACCGGTGTTATAGGAGCAGCCTTAAAGTTTGAACCTACACAGGGTATATTTGATGAAGAAGGAAATTATACGCTCTCTAAGGTTGGAGACCCGCATGATAATCCGGTAGCTGTAGCGCTGGAACGCCAGAATAATAATGTTAATGATATGTTTCAGGGAAATGGATTTGCGGAATTTGCATTTCTTCGGGATTTTAACTTCCACACCTCGCTTGGCGTGCAGGTGAACAACAGCCGGAATGGATCTTATGTGCCAACCACCCTTGTAGAAGGTAGAAATGCGAATGGCATAGGTTTCATCAGTGCAAACAAATATACCAATCTCATTTCAGAAAATTACCTGACCTTTAACCGCCAGCTAAACCAATCGAATGGAATTACAGTATTGGGAGGCTACTCCTATCAGGAAACGCGTGGGGAGTTCTGGCAGGCCAGTAACCGGAACTTTATTACGGATGGCTTTTCCTATTGGAATCTGGGAGGCGGATCGAATTATCAAAATTCAACCTCTGCTGTAGGCGAATGGCAGCTTGCCTCTTTTTATGGCCGGGTGAATTACAACCTGAAAGAGCGGTATCTTTTAACTTTTACCGGCCGGTATGATGGTTCATCACGCTTTGGTGCCAATAATAAATGGGCTTTCTTCCCTTCCGGTGCCATCGCCTGGAATGTGGCGGAAGAACCTTTTATGGATTTTGCCCAAATGCTAAGCCAACTGAAAATCAGGGCAAGTTATGGCGTAACGGGTAATACCGAAATTGGGAACTACCGTTCTTTTGCACGCTTTTCTCCTACCCTTACCGTTATTAACGGTACGCCAGCAAACGCAGTAAGGCCTACAGAAGTGGCCAATGCAAATCTTAGCTGGGAAAGTACCCAGCAAACCGATATTGGCCTTGATATTGGATTTTTTAAAAACAGATTAACTTTTACCGCCGATTATTACTATAAACTAACGGAAGATTTATTGTTTGATATTAACCTTCCGCTTTATACAGGCATTCCTAATTCTTTGCAAAACATAGGGAGTGTTGAAAATAAAGGATGGGAATTCGCCATGAATACCATCAACTTTGATGGTGCTTTCGCCTGGAATTCCAGCCTTAACCTTTCCATCAACCGCAATAAGATCTTATCGCTGCCCAATGGTGATATTCCATACGGAACAGTGCCCAGCCATATCCTGGCACCAGCCTCGCAAATCTTGCGCGAAGGTAATGTAGTAGGGGCCTTTTATGGATTTATCTATGATGGTGTTTATCAGGTGGGCGATGATTTCACAACAGAATCAGGCAAAAAGCCCGGAGATGTTAAATATCGCGACATCAATGGCAGGGATGAAAATAATAACCTAACCGGAGAAGCAGATGGTGTGGTCAACAACGATGACCGGATCATTATTGGAAACCCTCACCCTGATTTTGTTTTTGGCATTAGCAATGACTTTACCTACAAAAACTTTGATCTAAGCCTGTTTTTCCAGGGAAGCCAGGGCAATGACATGCTCAACTACACCAGAATGGAATTAGATTGGCTGGCAGGCAAAAGCAATGCGACAACAGATGCCCTGAATCGCTGGACCCCAACCAACACCAATACAGATGTGCCACGGGCGAGTGGTTCAAATAAGGCAGAAGTTTCTTCGCGCTGGGTAGAAGATGGCAGCTATGTGAGGCTAAAAAATTTGGTTTTAGGCTACAGCCTTCCGGCAGCAATGCTTAGCAAATACAAAATCAACACCTTTAGGCTCTATGTAAGTGCTCAAAATATCCTGACGTTTACTGACTACTCTGGATATGATCCCGAGGTTAGTTTCAGAGATTCTAACACAAACGTAGGCCTTGATTATGCCAGCTATCCTAATGTAAAATCATATACCATAGGATTAATGATCGGGTTGTAAGCTTTTTGAGCATAAAGTTGGTCAATGGCCTGGCACAAACAAACATTACTGCTTAATCAGATGGGGAATGGCTCCAATGTGCCGTGCTAAAGAAATCATTTAAAACTAATTTTAACATGACTATAAAAATACATAAGCTAGTAACGTCTTTTCTGGCTATAGTACTGCTGGGTTCAGCATGTACAGAGCTGGATGAAGAACCTGTAGGGCTCTTAGCCCCGGAATCCTTTTTCTCAACAGCCTCCGATGCCGAGGCAGCCGTTTTAGGAGGGTACAGCATGATGTCCAGAGATTTATATTACGGGCGTATTCTTCCCATGACCCTGCAGCTGTTAGGTGATCAGGTAACCATCGGGGATATTGGCACCTTGGCTTCCCGTGTTCAGCTAAATAGCTTTACTATGGATGCCAGTAACGGAAATTTTACTGATATCTGGGCTTCTTCGTATATGATCATTGGTGCTGCCAATGCTGCCATTGCCGGAATTCCCGGAATCAGTATGGATGAGGAAAGGAAAAACCAGCTAATTGGTGAGGCCAGAATTACCCGCGCCCTTGCATACTATCATCTTGTACAGCTGTTTGGAGATATTCCCTATTTAACAGATCCGATTAAGGATCCTTCTGTTGTAGCTGATATTGCGAAAACACCGGCAGCTGATGTATATGCAAACATGCTGGAAGATGTAACCTATGCCGCAACTGTATTGCCAGCTACTTATCCGGGGAATGTTCGCTCCAGGGCTACGAAAGGCACTGCACATACGCTGCTTTCAAACATCTACCTGATCCAGGAAAACTGGGCCAAAGCCGCGGAACATGCAGAGCACGTCATCAACAATGCCGCTACATATAATTATGCGCTAATGCCAGATTATAAAAATCTCTGGAATGCTGATCTGGGAAATATAAACGAGCATATCTGGACAGTAGATTTTCTGGGAGGTGCCCTGGATTTCTCTAATAATAATCGGGCAAATGTAGATTACACCGTGCCAATGAACAATGTAAGAGGAGCGGACCATAATGGATGGAGTGTAACGGTAACGACCGAAAAACTATACGATTTTTTCCCGGATGCAGATTACCGGAAAGATGTTAGCTTTTTGACCGAAACCCTTATAGATGGGGTGATGAAGCCGTATACAGAATTTACCTGGCCGTATATCCACATTGCTAAATGGGGAATCAACCCTGGTGCAAATGCCAATGGAGATGGCACCCAATCGGACCATAATTATGTGATATTCCGATATGCAGAGGTTTTGTTAATGGCGGCCGAAGCCCTTAATGAAGCCAATGGAGGACCTACTCCCGAGGCTTATCGCTACCTGAATGCCGTAAGAGCAAGAGCCCGGAACAAAGGAGGCGTTGTTGGTACATTTCCCGAAGACCTGGCCCCTGGTTTATCTCAGGAAGCTTTCCGTCAGGCGGTGCGTGACGAACGTGTATATGAACTTGCTTTTGAATGGAAGCGCTGGTATGATCTAAAACGATGGGGAATTGTTGTCGATGCTTTCACAGGTCCAGATTCTTTTGAGCCGCAACCTGCTGTAAAACCCTTTAATGTACTAATGCCTATTCCTCAGCGAGAGCTCGATTTAAACGAAAATCTCCTGCCTCAAAATTCAGGATATTAAGAAAATTTAATTGGTTGAGTGAAAACTGGGGCAGGATCATATAAGGGTCTTGTCCCTTTTTTTCTTAGGGGGATCATGCTGGGCTAGGCTTTTACTGCTTTTTGGCTTGCCTCAATAATATTCTACAGGAGAACGAATCGGCACTTCGTACTGGCAACAGCGATAAGGATTGCCTGCACTAGAATAGGTTGACATTTAGGATGATAAATTAGGCCCTGATCAAATAAAGGTTAGGGTTTATTTCATGGTTTACAAAAGTTGGAGTTTTAAGTTTAAGCTCTGGCGCGGTCTGAGATCATGTTTAAATTTTGAAGAGGGCATAAAAAAGAGGGTCAGTTGCGTAAGAATAAAAGCGACTAAACTCATTTACTTATGCAGACTCAACAAGAGAGACTTACTGACCCCCAGTGGGAAATT